>ENA-UPAD01001262-UPAD01001262.1-bioreactor-metagenome-genome-assembly--contig:-NODE-1262-length-27691-cov-558.129216_pt1 | contig 27691 bp, 33 predicted proteins | sample MGYA00238179_ERZ772710 | MGnify/ENA primary metagenome ERZ772710 (study PRJEB29004, sample SAMN07631245) | bioreactor metagenome | isolation source: Switchgrass digestor | place: USA: Dartmouth...
GCCTGGTGCCTTAGTGCTGTCTCGACAATCAACCTTGGATAAACTGGTGCCTCGTTAATTGTTCCCTCATGAACCAATGCCGCATAATTAACCCTGTTCTGTGCATCCAAACATATCACAAAAAACGCTTCATAGGTCCTGCCAGCAAAAAGAGAGACAGCGTACTCACCAGCCTTTGACGAGCTGTTAAGAACAGGCTTGTCTCCCCATTTTCCTTTAAAATATCTTCTTGCCAGTGAAGGAATCAGTGAAACTAAAATAGCTGTGTTTTCACTTACTCCACACCGTTTGCATATGTCCTTCGGGTTAGCTTCAAACAGCCCTGCCAGTGAGCCAAATTCCTTAATCATCTTGTGGGCAAGCTCATTTGTGTCCCTCATCGGAATGCAGTAGAACAGAAGCATCTCCAGCACCTGATGATCTTCGAAAGTATCCAATCCTTCTGTTAAATATCTGGTTTTTACTCTTTGCCTGTGTCCCTCATGTAGTTTTTTATCCATTGACTCCTCTTGCAAACACTATATAGCACTTGATTCATACGTCTGAAGTTTTGTACAAATCAGCATGTAATCTTACTTTATATTTAAAATTTTAATACCACGTCAGAACAATTATATCACAAATACTGTACGATAAAACGGATTATGAAATCTATTTTTGCCGTCCTCTTGTTTCGAAAAATTCTACCATCCGTAAGGCTGCAGGCCACTAACTTTTATAATTCTACACAAATGTCAAAAATCCTTCATTTTTCTGGAAATATATCTTTGCCTTTACTACTTACTCTCAAGCATTACTTGTCACTTTAAATCATACTTTCTTTCAATATCCCGAATCCTTGTTACTCTGTATAGTTCTATGGGGGTACACAGCTGTCACCGCCCCGGTGACAGTTACGGTAAATGGGAATTTTATCAAAATACGAAAAAGCAGAATCATCAGCTTGATTATCATTTTTTACCACCAAAAGATAAAGATTTGAACTCTGGCTTCCATTCTTCCTGTACCTTGGCGTTTTAACTATGTATCCTTCAGCACAAAGCTCCTTCAACGCCCTCTGAACAGTTCTTTCACTTAATCCTGTTTCCCTTGCTATGGTCGGGATGGCAGGAAAACAGGTAAGCTCCCTGCTTGAACGATTCACAAGATAAAACATGACGGTTTTGGCTCTGCCTGGCAAGCTGGAGGCATATATCCGGTTTAAAACTCTTGCTTTATCCAAAAATCCAACCACCCTTCCGATATTGAAGAATATTAAACTCTTTAGCTATTCGATAGCTTTCACATGTGTATACTCTTTCACTATCTCAGCATATATTGCTGCATTTGCCTTGCCATCAAACAGGTCCGGGGAATAATCCGTAAAATACAGCTGTACGTTCTTATTCTTCAGCATATTACACATTTCACTTTGAACCTTTTTGGGAGTTCTTCGTAATCGCTTGAAGTGATTATATTATAAAATCCCAGATCTATTAGCTTTGATATTAATAGGCTGCTACCGTCAAGACCTTCTGCAAACAGGATTATGCGTGCATTATACATGGCACTGAAGGCCGTTGCTGCTTCAATAATTTCACTTTCAGCATCCTTTAAAGCCTTAAGGTCAATGAGAAAAAAATCAAATTGGCTTAAATTTCTGACATCATGAATTACAAACTGTTTCAGTCTGAAAAGACCGGACATCTTTTTGATTGGTATTCCACACTCTTTTTCCACAAAGTCAAAAAGGTTAATGTTCTGGTTGCTGCACAAATACAGAATCACGGCTGTACCCCCTTTGCTCTCCAACCTTAAAATCTGAGTTGACTTTTATCGGCTTCTTCTCCGGCTTGCTCGTAATCAACAAAGCAATGCCGACTACAACAACTATGACATAGATAAACATTTCAATGATGATCTTCTTTTTCATAGCTTTCTCCTTTCGAAATTATCCAGAACGGCCCGCCTGAACCCGCCTGCTTGCATGCTTCATTCAAAATTAAAGATATATCCCACTCCTGTTCGCTTCGGCTCTTGCTGATAGGGTCTGCGACAAGGATTTTACCTTTGCCTGTAACCCCTCTTAACACAATAAAGTGCCCGGATTTTGTGAAATGGCCCTTTCCCATAATGGCAACAACAAGTTTTCCGTTCGCCAGAGCATCTACAATTCTCTGCGGCTCATTTACAGTACAGCCCTCCGCTTTTAATCCGAAATGCCTTGCTCCGTCAGGAATCAGGCTATGGTATGAACCATTCCCCTCACACCGGTAGCCGTTTTCATATGCCCATTCACTCATTTGAACCGGATCAATAACCGGGTAAGTGGACACTCCTCTGCTATCGCCGGTCATCCTCTCTGAGGAATGTCCAAGTAGGCTTGAAACCACCATTGCCAGTGATGTCGGCCCACAGCCGCTCGTGCCGATGGTTCCTGTTTTGCCATAAGGTTTGTTTGCCCATCTTTTGTCAGCCTGATTGAAATACACTACATCGATAGCCCCATCAGAAAAGGTTACTCCCGAATAATCAATGCCGTTGCTTTCCCTGTAGCTTGCATCATTTATATCAATGGTCTGGTCAAGTGAAAAACTGTCATGTAGCTGTGTCACCTGAGCAAGCTCATTGTCGGAAAATATTGTACTCAAATATTCCAGTGGATGCGTAATGATATACACAAACATGGTCAGAATTAAAAGCACCGATATTACCGGTATCAGTGCAATCATAATGATTCTTTTCCGTGCTTCCTCATCAGCAGCTGCCTTTAAGGCTAATTGTGCAAGTATCTTTGCGGTAGCCGGGTCTATTGCCATATGGGTTCACCTCCAATTTTGGGACAAAAAAACGAGTGCCTATTACAGCACCCGTCCGGCCTAAATTAATAACTTTTTATTCCTGGATTTTAGACAATTCAACCTCTTTCCAATTCTCTGGAAATCCCATGAGATGTAAAATATCATTGATGTTGATAGTATGGATTTTGGAACTGAGTTTTTTCAACTGTCCGTCTATTATTCTGACCATCTCAGAAAATTCAGCTGTTCTATTCTGCGGCAATAATTCTTTTATACAAATCATTAAAGAAAATACATCATTAATTCCTTGCAGGTACTTTCCGTTAGCATTTTTACATATTTGCAACTCAGCATGTATAGGGCCTGCTTTTATTTCAACTCCATTAAGCTTTGTGTTATATAATCTTTCATCATGCGCGCATATATTTCTAAATAGTGACATCGCTTTAAGATAACTGCGAAGAATATTTTCCTGCAATCCGAATTCTTTAGCAACAGCCTGTCTATCCGTAAGTTTCATTATCCCATAAAATTTGCTGATATTGCCAAATGTCAGGACACTTACCAATACCCAAAAAGGAACGTAGCCATATTTTGTAACATAATGTGTAATAGCATTATGTTTCCCGCTCTGTTCTGATATCGCCCTTTGCAAAGTTGAAATTACGGCCATTATAGATTGCAGCTCTGAGTTGTTTTTGTATGTATCAAAATTACCCAGTTTCAAATAATTGTCATGTCCATATTTCTCTGAGAATTTATATGCAATCACAGACTTGATATTGGTCTCCAGCTTTAAAAGCTGCTTTAAAAATATAAAACGCAGTTCCCTATCAAACTCATAAAGTGCATAGATTTCATCAAAGTCGGCACCATCCTTAAATTTCTCTCTTCGGGTGATGCAATTTCCAGAAACAGGTCTTTGTAACCATTTATAACATTATAATAATTTTCAGTTTGAAGAACTCCTATGGCTCCTTCATCAACTTTCAATCCCCTGCTTCTAAGTATTTCTATCTGCTCACGATAAGTTTTAAACAGCTTGTCCCCCATCACAATCCCCTTAATGTAAAATGGCCCTGGCTCTCAAGGAACACCAGGGCACTGATCAACTTTATCGATAACATCTTTTACAAGGTTATCGTAACATAACAATTACAAGTAGTCAATACTTATTGTGATTGTCATGCATGAATAGTATATGCAAAAACTAAAATAGAATTCTATTATATACTATTTTACCACAAATACTTAATATTTTTCACAAAATAATAGCAAAATAATAGCGGTGATTTTTTGTCATTAAATATTGATCTTTCAACGTCCTCCCGCACTTCCCATAAACTTAAACTTATACTCCGGTATTTCAAACACTACATGCAGTCGTTTTGAGCCAATCATCACAAGGGCATTCCCGCGCTTTTTGCTTGCCAGCAGCTCCTCTTCAGCTTCCGTAAGGTTATATAATTCCTTTGTCTCCTGTAGGTTCTTCCCGTCACAGCCCATCAGTATCTTGAAGCATGGAATATCCAGAAGCGCCTGGCCGTATATCCTTACAGATTCATCAAGGAAATCCACCACACTATGGGATATGATTGCAATTCCGGCCTCATATTTTCTTGCTCTTTTAGCCACATTGCGGAGAAATACAAGAGATTGCGGGACATTCGGATCTATCATCAGATAGGCTTCATCTGCGATGAGAAGTACACGCTCGGTCCTGTTTCTGCTCATCTGCTCCCAGCACCAGGTCAGGATATTGAAATACTGCGTTCTCTTAACGTTATCGGAAGTATTCTGCAAATCATGGGTATCAAGGCATATACAGCTGGAATCAGTCTGCAATGTGCTGTGACCGTTCCACAGAAAGGAGTCGCTCCCATCTGAAATATCTTTTAACAGGCAGGCAAGGTCAGCATAAACATTGGCCTCGCTTTCTTTCCGCGTCTTCTCTTTTTCACCGGCCTTCTTCATGATAAGCTTGTACAGGTCTGAGAATATAGGAAAATCAGTATTTGACAATTTGCGTATATCGGTAGTCCAGGTGATGCCGAATTGCCGGTACAGCTCTATCAGGCATTCCTTTAAAATGGCTTTCTGCATATCCGTCAGGCCTGGAATGTAAAGATTGAAGAAAATCTCAAGATTCTTGATGTGCAGCACCATGTCGCCCAGGCCGTTGCCTTCGTCCCTGTACAGCCTGTTTGCTTCATCCTCATCATCGACAGGAGCAGGCCGGATCTGCAAAGGGTTTATCATACCTCCCCTGCCGCCGCCTGCATTTACCCAGTCGCCCTCCAAAGCTTCACATAGCTCCTTGTACTCCCTTTCCGGGTCGATAAAGATGATTTTTGTCCCTTTCATATATTCAGATAAGGCGATATGCTTTACTGCCGTACTTTTACCCACACCCGCAACTCCCATGATAACCATGTTGGTGTTGGTCCTGTCGCCGCCACGTTTCCAGGTATCAATGATGATCAAACCTCCGGATGCGTCACGCCCGAAATAGTAACCTGTCCCGTCGTTATATCCGCTGGATGCAAACGGAAATCCCCCGACAAAAGTGGATAACGGCATGATTCTTTGAATGATTTCCTCAATCTGTTCATTTGTCGCATAAAAAGGGGAGAGCTGCTTGAAGCCCTCCCTTTGCAAGTTGGATAGATTCCGGATTTTGCATTTTAACATCGCAAAGGTGCTTTCGGTCTTTCTGCACACTTTCTGAAAGGCGCTGTCATCCCTTGAAACAGGCATGATTGCAATACTTAAAAGCCCAACCGTTTCGCCATGCTGGTCCACCTGTACCATGATGCGTTCACCATCAAGCGCCGCTCTCTCGGCACGTTTTTGTGTCAAGGGGTCTCTGGCACTCTCTGCCGTGCCTCTGTTCTGAATGACACTACGTGACAGGCTTTCAATAAATGAACCGTTGTCAATGGGTTTAAAGGAGATTGAGACTATCGTACCCGGGAGGTTTGTGATTCTGGACAGCCAGCCGTAGTCAACCTTTTGAGGATATTTTACAACTCCATACACTCTGCCGGAATTCTCACCTATCACCAGACCGTTGCGTTTAAGTTCCAGTCCCATAGGAGTTATAGCATTCAACAGTGCTGCATTAACAGGAATTTCTTCTAGTCGCGTCTTTTTTGTTATCATGCTCTTCAATCCTCCGAATTCAGATTTGCCAGCAAGGGTATTGCGGCATCAAAGCCTGTATCCTCAATATGGGAATAAGCGGGATTATTGACGAGATTGCAAAGTCTCACGATATCCTGCTGGTTCAGGATTTCACAGGGAATGCCGCAGCCTTCAAATCTGGATGAAAGTTCACAGCAGCGTTTTGATAATTCACGTTCAATACCTTCCTCGCATCTTTCCCATATCATGATGTAAAACTGGCGCTCAACTACATCACCCGATAAAGCATAATTACTCATGACAAACATTTCGTTCCGCAAGAGCTCTTTTTGTTTCTGGTTTGACGTACCTGCCATAAGCTGGCTGTACTCGCTGATAAGCGGAGAAATATCAACCGGTCTTGACACTGCAAGAAACTTAAAGGGCTTTTGCTCTGCCGAAAGCTCTGCAGTTAGCTGCTTTGTGAGAATCTTTTTCTCACGCTCACTCAACAGGTCAATAGCTATGGGGTTAATCTTTATATACATCATGACCTTGTTGTCCCGCGTGTATAAATACCTGTCCCGGATATCCCTGACATTGACGAATTCATTGGCTGTTTGCTGCTCCTTGCCGTCCGATGTCTTTGTTGTTTTTTTGCCCATTTTCATATAAAAAAGAAAACCCCCGCCGCCAAGCAGGGTTATAATTATTGTGACTATTGGAATAATCGGGTTCACTGTTAAACCTCCATTTCGTCTTCATCGTCCCTAGTATATACTTCAATGAAAATTGCATTCTCCACTTCCTCAGCAGTATAGTATTCAGGCTCTTTGAAGCGTTCGGCATATTTTTTTATCTGCTCATCCGTAAGTGAAATCATTTCTCCCTCATCATTGGAGCCGCAAATAATGCTCCGCATAGAAAAAATAAACAAGGAAGCGGAGCATGAAATGCGCTAATGCGGGCACACAAAAATCAAGGTAGAATTATGTGCCCGCGCGCATTATAAAAAAGCGCCGGCAATTATATCTCCATTGTCGATGCGCCTGTTTCCTTCAAGCCCCATGCATTTTCCCTCTTCATTGCAAACTATCAATACGTTTTCCTCAAGGTATAAAACTTCTATGAGTCCGTCAACCGCTTTTTGCAAAGATTCCAGATCGTTGCCGATTTGAGTGACAAAAGGCTTTTTCCCCGGTTCAACCATTAAAACTCTCATATAATATCAACAACCTCCTATCTTTTGGGCGCACTATGCCAGTCGTCATATAAATTGCCCTGGATGTCCACATAATCACTCAATGAACAGGACAACATGCCATCCGGTGTCCATGCATCAATGACATTTGCCACAGGCGAATATCTGCCGTCAGGAAACCACAGGGGTGTAAAGTGCACCTTTCTGCCATAGGTTGAGAATTCATTGGGCTTCAGTTCAAACTCCGCACTGTATCCGCCCGTTATCATATCAGACAGTCTGAGGTACGTATTGTAATTGAATTCAGGATAGTAGGACAATACATTCTGTGCTCCTGTAATTGCTGACGACGGTGCATTGGACCGTAAACCTGTTTTTACATTCAGGTTAATTCCGTATCCCGACTTCATGGTTTTCCCTGATGCGGTTGGAACCTTTGCATCGGGTGTGACAGTCATACTGGCTGTAAGACTGGCTGAGTAGTTTGTATATGTGTATTCCCAATCACCCCGGTCTACCCACTCGCCATTATCCACCCAGTATCCTCCGCCTTCACCGTCCGAAACCCACTCCCAGTCGGATTCCCATACCCAGTTTGCTTTCCAGTAACAGCTCCATAATCCCCAGGAGGCTGTTGTTTTCTGCGGCATATTGGGTACAGCAGGAATAGAATATCCATCCGGCTTTTCGTCGTTTGCCGTAGGGTTGGGTGGAACCTTTTCATTGAGGTCCACAACCCTGGCAGTTATGGTTGACCGGCTTACCGTACCTCTGTTTGCACTGACTGTAATAGTAAAAGCTGTAGGGTATCCTGGTGTATGCCATTTTACCCAGACCACCTGACTGTTTCCTTCCGGTATGACAATATCAGTCACTCTGTACTTTGTTCCATTGATATTAAAGGTCACTGTTGCAGGATTGTCAGGGGTAATTCTGCTGCCGGCAGTCACAGTAACCGCAGTGATTACATCTGTGTCAACCCTGTATTCAAAATCACTTCCACCAATAACTACAGGAGTATCGGCTTCCCGGAACCGGACAATTCCCAGGCCCAGTGAAGATATGATTTGATCATCTGTCACCTTTTCGGTGGTTGGACCATCCCAGGCCGGGAATCCCAAATCAGAAGTTTCCAGGAACATGGCAAGAGGCAAATTCTTATGGGTGAGGCTTGGCATTGTGCTTCTAAGCCTGCCTCCAATCTGTTGATCATATAAAGCTGCTTCATGGGCTGTCATAGCAACCCTTAATCCGCCAAATGTAAAGTATGCGATAGGCTCCAATAAAAGCTTGTATTTTCCGTCTATCAGCTGTTCATAGTTAAAACCTGTTATACTTGCTATACTTCTTATTATCTGTTCATCAGTAAAATAACTTTTTATAGCTGCAATATTAACATTACCGTCACTACTGACTATTCTCGGCAAGGGTTGCTCTGGATTATTATATAAGTATGTACTAGTGGTCGGGGTTAATAGCGCGCCATTTCTATACTGTATCTTGCTTACTTTACCGAAATGAAACTGAATGTTGTCCGGATGCCTGTTTGTAAAATCAACTGGTGTAGAAACAGCTGTATTATCGCTGTCACGGATAATTGTCACTCTCACCCCGTCATCGCCGCTGTTCCAGTAATATTCACTTGTTCCATGGCCCATGCCTCCTCCGCCTCCATCAATGTTTCCCTCACCTACAGCATAAACATTTCTTTGCATTGAAAGCAAAAAAATAAAACACAAGAGATAAATAAATATTTTTTTCATCTTTACCTCCAAAGTAAAAGAGAGTACAGCTCATTTGCCATACTCTCTAAAAAAGGTTTTCATTAATCCATTATTCCAATTTTATTTCCGTTTTCTTTCATGTCTTTCACAACAGTCCCTTTACCTCCACCACCTTCATCCTTTACCCAGCCAAAGCCTTCAATGTAAATCTCGCCCTTATCATTCCTGTCTCCCATTTTGGGCTGGTTTAGCTGCGGCTTGACATCCTGTTCCTTATACGTCGGCTTTACGTTTTTATCTGTAACATCTCCCTGCGGAACCGGTTTGGGAGGTGGAGTAGGCTTGCTTTCAACAGTGGGCTGCCCCTCCTGGATGCTTCTAACAAGTGCCTCAGGCTGTTTGGCTTCCTGAGTCTGGTTGGTTCCCTGTGATTCTGCCGATTGTACATTTGCTTCTGGAATAGTCACGATGGGCTGAACCTCTACCTTCGACTCATTTACTCCGGGTTTCTGCATACCCGAAGATACAACAGGCAGTTGTCTTTATGGTTATTTTAAGCGGTGGAAGCATCCCCCAGCCGAATGAAAGAGGAACCTCAAGTGAGATTTTTGCATCAGCAGTGAATTTATTGCCGTTTTGAGGATTTGATGGAGCAAAAGGCGAATTGATAATGCTAACCGATAGTCCTGACAAAGCATATTCAAGGCCACTGTCTGTTCTTTTCATATGAGTATGATCCAATCCAAGCAGCCCATCCAGTTCAGCATAAATATCACCATAATCCAGCTTTTCCTGCCAGCCTCCCCCGCTTGTCCTGCTATAGCCGCCCGAATAACCCTCTCTTAAGCCGAAGTAAGCTTCATCATAGTTTTGCGTTAAAACGGAGATAACGGAAGCCTGAAGAGCATCCCGGACCCCATTGGCGATAATGGTCAGCCGGATATATTCCATAATGGCACTGGATATGAGCAGAAGACTGATCACAACAACACAGGCAAGAATAATCGCATTTCCGCTTCTATCCTTAAGCCTTTTCAATACCCTTACTTCCAATATACTTCACTCCTTCCGGTTGCTCTGGCAGTCAATTCTATGGGAAATGAGCCAAAACTGCCGAACAGCCCGATGTTTACAGTGTGTTTCAGCGTAACCGTTATTTTCCCGTTCAGCTGCACCCTGCCTGTTCCCGGAACAAAACTTGCAGTCCATGTAATTACCGGATTTATGCCTGTCTGTTCCTGCAATTCCTGTGCCCTTGCAGCAGTTTCCGAGGCAATCTGCCCTGCGATTTCAGCCGTCCTGCAAAGCTCGTTTGCAAAGAAATCCAGCTGATGCTTTGCAATAAATACCGGAAGGACATTCACTGCAAGCGCTATAACCAGCATAGCCGATATGATGAAGATAATTACATCCACATAGCCTTCACCTGATTTAGATTGTAATAATTTGAAAACCATTTTTCTTACCTCTTTTCATTGAATTTTTTTTGGATTTTGCATATAATATAATCAGAAAGTACGAAATTCTGAAAGGACTGATTTCCATGCTGGTGGAATTAAGAGGACGCTCACAAATTACCATACCTTCTGAAATCGTAAAGCATCTGGGCATAAAAGAAGGTGACAAGTTTGAGGTAATTGAGAAGGATGGAGGCATATTTCTTTGTCCCGTCGTGGTCTATCCAAAGTCGGAAATGGCTCGTATTGCCAGGTTATTGAAGGAGACAGAAAAAGAACTGGAAAATGGCAACGTCAAGAGCTATGATGATATAGATAAAATGTTTGAAGACATGGGGATTAAACTGGATGAAGTATAGAATATCATTTACAAAGAACTTCGAAAAGAACCTGAAGAAGCTGAGCCTTAATGAGCAGAAAATTGTGGCCGGTAAGCTGAAAATCCTTCAGGAAAATCCCTATCATCCTTCTTTAAGAACAAAGAAAATCAAAGGCTATGAAGGATTGTTTGAGTGCAGCGTTAACATGGATATTCGTATTCTTTGGCGTTACTACGGTTCCGATATTATTATTACGCTGGACATCGGCCATCATTCCATTGTTGACAATATATAAACTTCATATCATGGGCTTCAGAACAATCCCGAAATAGCCTTCATTATCTCCACCGTCATTACTGCAAGGTACATTATCACAAAACACCCCAGCATGATGAATGAATACTTCCGTACTTTTGACGGTCGTTTCATGGCAATCAGTTTCAGCTTTTGGACTTCAAGCAGTTTAAAGTCGTGAGCCAGCATTTGAAAATACACTCTGCCGTCATCACCCCTTAAAACGCTTAACAACCCTCTTACCACATCAGACAGCATGGCGCTTCCAATTCGTGCTTCAAAGCGTGAAAGAGCAGCCTCGAAAAGATAGTATAGGAAAAACAATCAGAGCAGGTATGATGCATAGCAGCACAAGTCCTGCTTTCACCCAGGCCTTTGCCAGGTAGGTTTCCGGTGAAAGCCTGATGCCTGCCGATTTTAATGTCGCTGCCAGTTTTCTTTTCCTGTATTCGTCCAGCCGTATAAACCGGGACAGCTTTGAAGACAACTCCAGCAGCATCGCTTCATGATTCTTCTTTTTTCTCTTTTCCTGCTTTGAAACATTCAACACCGCCAGTGAAGCTCTGAAGGTGGGTAATGACAGGTAATCGGCAACAATCATATATGCTCCGCAGGAGAAGAAGACTGTAAACATGGCAAGAATAAAAAACATCATTCCATTTCCCATTCCCCGTCCTCCTCATGTATTGCTTCATTGACATATTCTGGAGCATCTTCCTTCGCCGCATCCTCTTTGCCCAGGGCTATAGGCTGGTAGGTTGCTTTTGCGGCACTGGCGATGGGCATGTGACCCTGCTCCGCCATGGAGTAATACCTTGTTCCGGCCACAATGATATGATCCAGAACATTGATATCAAGTGGTTTAAAGATGGATACCAGCCTTTCTGTTACATCCATGTCCTGCGGGGATGCTTTAAGAGACCCTCCAGGATGGTTATGGGCCAGAACCATTGATTTACAGTCACAATCAAGGGCAGCTTTTAATATGTTTCTCGGATAAACCACCGCTTCACCAAGACTCCCCTCGGAGACCGTCCGTGTCTCAATGATGTTGTTTCCGTTATCAAGGAAAGCTGCCATGAACTTCTCTTTATCTTTTATTCCGCCCAGAATGGAGCAAAAATACTCCCCGGCACGTGTTGATGCATTCAGTGTTATTTTATTTTCTTCCTCCTGCATTTTAAGCAACCTGCAAGATGCTATGAATTCATTGAGGAGTGAAATCTTTTGAAGCTGCCGCTGATTTGGTTCAATGGTATTCGGATGCTCAAGGATATTGAAAAGATTGTTTTCATTTGCGTACTTTTCAAGTTTCTTATATGGTATTCCCGTTAAAATTCTTAAACCCTTCAGAAAGCTCTCTGTATGTTTTGCATCGTATTTCTTAAGCATTGTTTACCACACCACCCCTCAATGGTTTCCGAATTGGAGCGCAGAATATCTGCTTTGACCATATCCACCTTGAAGTTGTTTTCAGCAATAATTCTCTCAATAACCTGTTGCTCTGTTTTCTTGATAAACGAAAGAGCGACAGCAGGGATAAAGGCTATTTCTTCGTTATCAACCCTTGCAAGCAGTTCGGGAATCAGCTCGTTTAGTCGAAGGTATCTGGCAACGGTGTTTTTGGACAGATTGTACTGTTCACCGATTTTCTCATCTGACCTCAACCTCGCCCCAACTTGGGACGTAGTTGTCTCAGCCCTGAAACCATGCGGTTTTGAAAGCATCTCAATCTCATTTATCAAGTCATTTCTCTTGCCTTGTTGCTTTATAGCATTATAGTGAGTTGCAAGTGCAATGGCCCTTTCAGAATAGCTCAAATCAGCAAATGACCGCTGCAACAGATTGGTCTCGGTAACAATCAGATTGGCTTCTTCATCAGATAACCCTTCCTTAATAATAGCCGGCACTTTCTCAAGGCCTGCAATTTTTGCAGCATTCACCCTGTTGTGACCGGAGAGAATCTCATATTTATCTTCACCCTTCGGTCTTATAACAACAGGAAGCACAACGCCGAGTTCCTTAATGCTGGTTACCATATCATTGAACCTTTCGCCCTCATAGAGCTTGAAAGGGTGATTTGCAAAAGGCACAAGCTTTGATATTTCAATTTCTGTTACGCCTGCCTGCTGTTTTGGATCAGGTACAGCATCTTCACCGAATATATCTGCAAAACTTCTTACCTTCCCTTTAGTTTCCATAACTTAAATACTCCTTTCCAAAGTCCTGGTAAGCCAGTGCAACTTTGCTTTTGGGATCATATTCAATTACACTCTTGTACCTGAAGCTGGCCTCGCCTACTTTGACGGATACCGGTATTTTACTCTCAAATATCCTTATGTGTTCGCTGTAAGCGTCGTTAATAAGGTTGAGAATTTCCTTTGAAAGCTTCGTCCGTTCCGAGTACATTGTAATCAGTATGCAATCAATCCTTATGTGAGGATTGATGCGTTTCTTGACCCTCACAATAGTCTGCAGTAGAAGCTCCAGCCCTTTGGCTGAAAGGTATTGTGCTGTAGCAGGAATGAGAACGCTATCACAGGCAGCCAGTGCATTTACGGTAAGCATGCCGAGCGCAGGCATGCAGTCCACAATGATATAATCATAATCAGCCTTGAAATTCTCCAGCAGCATTTTTAAAATCACCTCTCTGCTCATGACATTGACGAGGCTCATCTCAACAGCGGATAATTCAATGCTGCAAGGGATAAGGTCGAGGTTATTGAAGGAAAGAATACACTTACTTTTGTCCGGCAATTCCTTTTCATCAATAACGCACATCATTAAGTCATAAATTGTTGTTTTAAGCTCTTCTGGCCGGTCAATTCCAAAGCACATGGTTAAATTAGATTGCGGATCAAGGTCAACCAGCAATACCTTATTTCCATTTTCGGTCAATGCATAGGCAAGATTCAAGGCTGTAGTGGTCTTCCCAACGCCACCCTTCTGGTTGCTTATGGAAATCACTTTACATTTTTCCATCATTATAACTCCTATCCAACTTTAATATTATAAACTTTATAATTTAATATTACACTATTTAGTTTATTTTTTCAATGGTAATGCAAACAATTTTATTTATTTTTATAACGAATCGTTGATATAAAACATTAAATAGTTTATATTATTGATGAGGTGATACTTGTGTCGTTATCCATGGGTGAAAAAATACGGATACTTCTGAAGCGAAAAAAAATGACAATATCCCAATTAGCTGCCGCCATTGGAACATCAAACCAAAATTTATCGAATAAACTAACGCGTGATAATTTTTCAGAGCAGGAGCTTCATAAAATAGCAGAAGCTTTTGGCTGCCGCTTTGAAGGTTTTTTTATTTTTGATGATAATGAGAAGATATAGATTAAGATATTTTAATATTATATCGCAACTATATGATTCCAAGAAAAAATAAAAAAGCTTGATTTACCTTATCATAAATCAAGCTTTTTTATTTTTTCCCGGTTGTTGCATTATTGTTGCAACTTTTTATTGTTGCGCTTTGTAATGTGGAGCCCTCAACCAGAATCGAACTGGTGACCTCATCCTTACCATGGATGCGCTCTGCCTGCTGAGCTATGAGGGCATATGAAGCTGTATTGCTGCAGGCGGCGCCCGCCTTTACAGCTAAAAACCCGCCTGCAAAATCAATGGAGCGGGTGATGGGAATCGAACCCACGCAGTCAGCTTGGGAAGCTGATATTCTACCATTGAATTACACCCGCATATCTTTATCCGACGGGCGAAACTAATTATAGCATATTGTCAGACACCCTGTCTAGTGGGTTTATGCTGAATTTTTTGCCTCATTTTCCCGTTGGGTCCCAACCGGCGGCATTGCGTCATTCCTGTGGCCGCTGTCGCCCGGTTATGCTTCCTTCCCGGGGGATCATACCTTTTCCTCCCCGAGGTGCTTTTCCAGCTTGCGCTTCACGCGCTGAAGCGCATTGTCGATGGACTTGACATGCCTGTTCAGTTCCCGCGCTATCTCCTGGTATGATCTGCCCTGCAGGTACTTGGACAGGACTTCCCATTCCAGGTTGCTGAGTATCTCGTTCATCTTCAGCTCGATACCGGCAAACTCTTCCCTGTTGATCATCATCTCCTCAGGGTCGCTTACATTTTCCTCATTTATGATATCCATCAGCGTCCGGTCGGATTCTTCGTCGAATATGGGTTTGTTCAGCGATATGTACGAGTTCAGCGGTATGTGTTTCTGCCTGGTGGCCGTCTTTATGGCTGTTATTATCTGGCGGGTTATGCAAAGTTCCGCGAATGCCCTGAACGACGAAAGCTTGTCCCCCCTGAAATCCCTTATCGCCTTGTACAGGCCTATCATGCCTTCCTGGATGATGTCCTCCCTGTCCGCGCCGATCAGGAAATACGTTCTTGCCTTCGCCCGGACGAATTTCTTGTATTTATTTATCAGAAGTTCGAGGGCTGTGTCATCTCCTGCTTTCGCTTCCCTGATGAGTTCTTCATCGATCGCGGGATTGTAGGTTGGTTGCGCCTTGGCCTGAGCATTCTGCTTCAATGATATGTCCCCCTCATAAGTAATGCAATACATTGCATGAACAGGCAGAATTTTGCTGGAAATTCATCTTCCCTCATTATACGTTAACGCGAGCTTTTATGTCAAGTCGAGGCTGCCCGCGGCACGTCTATCACAGCCCTTCAGGCATGTTCGGCCAATGAGGGTGCCTGGATTTCCATTTTACATTATTGGGAAATATTACTAGTTATATTTCCTTCATCAATAAATATCGGCAAATGTCTGCCGATTTTATATTCTTTATTTACTTTTTCATTATCTGCCCTGTTCTCAAATACTACCTGCTCAGCCTGCTTCTTTCTTCCCTCTGCCTTACTATCTCGTACATCACGATTGCCCCTGCGACTGCGGCATTCAGCGACGATATCTCACCTGCCATCGGGATTCCTACCGTAAAGTCACAGGCCTCCTTTACAAGCCTGCTCATACCTTCGCCCTCGCTGCCGATAACAAGCGCGATGCCTCCTGTGAGGTCACAGTCGAAATATGGCCTGTCGGCCTCCGCATCTGTACCTACCACCCATATGTTCTGCTTTTTGAGATATTCCATCGTCTGGACCAGGTTGGTGACACGTGCGACCGGCACATATTCAACGGCGCCTGCCGAAGATTTCGACACCACCGATGTCAGGCCGATTGCACGCCGCTTCGGTATGATGACGCCATGGACGCCGGCAGCATTGGATGTTCTCAGTATGGATCCGAAATTATGGGGATCGGTTATCTCGTCGAGGATTACGATGAATGGCGGCCGTCCGCTGTCAGCCGCGGCTTTCAGTATATCATCGACACTTACATAATCCCTGGCGGCAACCAGCGCGATGACGCCCTGGTGCGCCCTGGTCTCCGACATTGCATCGAGCCGGGACCTGTCGACTTCCTGTATGACTACATGATTCTGTTTTGCCAACGCTATTATCTGTTTTATGGAACCTTCTTTTTCGCCCTTTGATACGAGGATCCTGTTGATGCTCCTGCCTGATTTCAGCGCCTCGAACACGGGATTCCTGCCTTCGAGCTTGTCAAGGCCGTCTCCGGGCTGCATTGCCGGGTCCTGGACCTGTTCGTTTCGCTTTTCCGCTCGCTTCGCATCACGCGGCCTGACCGTTTTGGCGGCCGTTTTTTTGTCCTTTCTTCCCGGTTTTTCTTTTTGAACCGACGGTTTTCCTTTTTGCACTGATGCCATGGATCCGCTGCCTTTCTTCCTGTTCTTTTCTGTTGAAAAATTCATTCCGCTGATTCCCCGCCTGTTCTGCTCAGTTTGTTCTGCCATGCTTCGTTAATCCTTCTGCCATGTCGATTTTATTATTGCTCCATTTGCAAGTATTAAACGTCGGCTTCGCTTTGCTCCACCGATATCCTCATGACTTCAAGCAGCCTGGCAAAATCCTGCTTGATATACAGGTACCCAAGAAGGGTTTCAAAACCCGTGGCATATTTATAATCCGCAACATCGGCATTCTTTGGTATCGTGCCTGATTTTGCGTTCCTTCCCCTTCTTACCACATCCTGCTCGACGGGATCGAGCCTCTCCATCAGTTTATGGACGATGTCGGACTGCGCCTTTGCTTTGACAAAAGCCACCGACTGCCTGTGCAGCTTGTGGACCGGCGCATTGCCCCTGCTCAGCAGCAGGGTCCGTATATACAGTTCATATACGGCGTCGCCGACATAAGCCAGCGCCAGCGGCGAGTAGGAATTTATGTCGCCGGGCTTTACAGGCAGTTCCTGGCTGATTTTTTCAAAAATCTCTTCTACCATAATTATTTCCTCTGCAGATAATTATAGCACATTGGTCAAAACAGGCCTCCTGCGATTTGATTTTCCGCGTTCAAGGCCTGTTCCGCCCGGCTTCGGATCCCTGTCCTGCTTCAGGTCTGTCCGGCCGCTGATTTGTTTGTTAAGCCGCTGACCATTCCGACCGTTTTCAGTCCATATCCGGCTCGATATTTGTCCGGCCGTCAATCGGTTTGTTCAGCCGTTGGCCTGCTCTGCCGCATGTCCGCGTGGACCAATACCGGATTTCTCGCAGCTTTGACCTCATCGAGCCTTGTCGTATATGTTTTATGCGGGGCAGTTTTCACCTTTTCGGGATCCTTTTCCGCCTCTTCGGCGATGCCGATCAGTGTATCGGCGAAAAGATCCAGCGTTTCAAGGCTTTCTGTCTCGGTCGGCTCGATCATCAGCGCCTCGCTGACAATGAGGGGGAAATACACGGTCGGCGGATGGAAGCCGAAATCCAGCAGCCTTTTTGCGATATCAAGGGTGCGGACGCCGGTCTCCTTATGCCTGCCGTACGACAGGACGAACTCGTGCTTGCAGGTGCGGTCATAGGGCAGATCGAAATGGTCCCTGAGCCTGTGCATCAGGTAATTCGCGTTGAGCACGGCGTTTTCCGCGACCTTCCTGAGCCCGTCGGGTCCCATCGTCCTGATGTATGCATATGCCCTGAGTATCACGCCGAAATTACCGCAGAAGGACCGTACACGGCCTATCGACAGGGGACGGTCGTAAACGAGCCTGTACTGCTTTCCGTCAAATTCGGCCAGGGGTACGGGCAGGAACGGCTCAAGCTCCTTTTTGACGCCCACCGGGCCGGAACCTGGTCCTCCGCCTCCGTGGGGCGTACTGAACGTTTTGTGGAGATTGAGGTGTACGACATCGAATCCCATGTCGCCGGGTCTGCAAATCCCAATGATCGCATTGGCGTTGGCGCCGTCGTAATACAGGAGTCCGCCGGCATCATGCACTATATCGGCTATAGTTTTGATATTCTCATCGAACAACCCCAGCGTATTAGGGTTAGTGAGCATGAGGCCCGCGGTATCGGGCCCGACGGCGGTTTTCAATGCTTCTATGTCGACACCGCCCCGCTCGTCCGATTTCACCTCGACTATTTCAAAGCCTGCCATCGCCGCAGATGCCGGGTTCGTTCCGTGCGCCGAGTCAGGAACTATTATTTTGGTCCGGCCGGTATCGCCCCGGTTGGCATGGTATGCCCTGATGATCATAAGGCCGGTCAGTTCTCCGTGGGCGCCTGCCGCAGGCTGCAGCGAGAAACGGTCCATTCCCGTTATCTCGGAAAGCATCCTGTCCATCTCATATAATACCTGGATGCAGCCCTGTGCCGTTTCGTCGTCCTGGTACGGATGGACGGCTTTGAATCCATCCAGGGCCGCTATATCTTCATTGACTTTCGGGTTGTATTTCATCGTGCATGAACCCAGCGGATAGAAACCATTGTCAACGCCGTGGTTCATCCGGGACAGTTCCGTAAAGTGCCTGATCACATCCGTCTCGCTTACCTCAGGCAGTTCGGCGTCCTTCTTCCTTCTGAAACGCCCGGGTATCAGGCCGTCACACGCTCCGGCCGCATCATCGCATGGGGGGAGGCTGTATGCTGCCCTGCCGGGTTTGCTCATTTCAAATATCAGTTTCGCCATGTTGCTTCCCTCCTCCCGCCGCCGCTTCGACAAACGCGTCGATTTCCTGCCTGGTGCGCTTTTCAGTTACGGCCACCAGCCAGCAGTTCTTCATCTCCGGATAATAGCGTTCCAGTGCAAGTCCGCCTATCATGCCGCGGTCCAGCAGCCTTTTGTTTATCGTTTCCACCGGTTCGTCAACGGCTCTGACTGCAAACTCCCTGAAGAACGGCGCATCATGGACTTTTTCGAACTTGCCTGTATCAAGCAGTTTGCTGTATGCATAATAGGATTTGCTGAGGCAAAGCTCCGCCGCCTGCTTCAGACCCTGTTTGCCCATCACCGACAGGTAGACTGTGGCAGCAAGCGCATTCAGCGCCTGGTTCGAGCAAATGTTGGAGACAGCCTTCTGCCTCCTTATATGCTGTTCGCGTGCCTGAAGGGTCAGTACGAAGCCTCTCCTGCCTTCACCGTCCGTGGTCTGGCCGACTATCCTTCCCGGCATTTTTCTGACCAGTTTTTGCTTTGCCGCCAGAAAACCGAAGTGCGGGCCGCCGTAATTCAGCGGGTTTCCGAGGGGCTGCCCTTCTCCCGCCGCGATATCGGCTCCGTACTCTCCCGGAGGCTGGATTATCGCAAGGGATACCGGATCCACGCATGCCACAGAAAGGGCGTCATACTCATGGGCCAGCGCTGCAGCCGCTTCCATGTCTTCTATTACGCCGAAGAAGTTGGGGCTTTGCATTATCACGGCAGCTGTACCGGCGACTTTAGCCGTGCCGCCGTCTGCCTTGCTGCCTGCAGGCATGCCATCCTGCCCCGACAGCATAGCACGCAGCCCGTCCATATCGGTCATACCGCCCGACATGCCGATTTCTGCTATCTCTATGCCTGCATTTGCAGCATATGTTTTCAGCACTTCCCTGTACTGGGGATGTACGCCCCGGGACACCAGCACCCTGTCGCGGCCGGTGGTACGCGCCGCCATCAGCGCCGCTTCAGCCAGCGCTGTTGCGCCGTCGTACATGGAGGCGTTGGAAACGTCCATGCCCGTCAGGCGGCATATCATCGTCTGATATTCGAAAATGGCCTGGAGCATACCCTGGCTGATTTCCGGCTGATAAGGGGTATATGACGTGTAAAACTCGGAGCGCGATATCACGTGCCAGACCACTGAGGGAATAAAATGGTCATAGACGCCTGCCCCGAGAAAGCACGGATGGTCAGCGGCATTGATGTTTTTTGAAGCGACGGCTCTCATATGAGAAACCAGTTCAGGCTCCGACATCGCGGCCGGCAGTTCCAGCTCCCTGTCCAGCCTGATGTCTTCCGGGATATCGGAGAACAGTTCGTCAATACTGCCCGCGCCTATGGCAGACAGCATCTTCTCCTGGTCCTCCCGGGTATTCGGGATGTACCGGTACATATTACTCCTCCTCGGAACAGAATTTACTGTACTCCTCTTCATCCATCAGTTCATCAAGTTCTGACAGATCGTCAGGGTCAATGACCGCAATGTAATTCTCGTACGGATCCTCGTTGAGAAGCTCAGGAGAGTCTTCCAGCGCCTCGTTAACCTCAACGACAGTGCCTGAAACGGGCGAGTAGATATCCGATGCGGTCTTGACGGATTCCACGACACTGATCGGATCCCCTGCCTTCACCTTTTTCCCGATCCCGGGCAGTTCAACATATACGATATCACCCAGGGCTTTCTGGGCGTAGTCCGAAATGCCTATATATACCTTGCCTCCTTCTTCTCTTGCCCATTCATGCTCCTTTGTGAATTTTACCCCTTCATACATTTCCATAGCGCTCCTCCTCAAAATTATATTTTGATTAAATCATGGCTGTCGTACATAAACGGTTATCGCTTATAAAACGGAAGTTTAACAGTCCTGGCTGCATATTTTCTGTCCCGGACCATCACTTCAAGACCGGTACCCTCGTCCGCGCAGGACGTCTCGACCAGCGCGATGCCCATATTCTTTTTCAGCGTGGGGAAGAACCCGCCGCTGGTCACATGGCCGACTTTCCGCCCGCTGCGGTACACTTCATAGCCCGTCCTCGGTATTGCCCTGTCGATCATTTCGAATCCGGCGAGCCTTTGCGCCAAATTACCCTCCATCTGGCTGACCAGCGCTTCCCTGCCGATGAAGTCCCCCTTGCCGGGTTTGACGAACCTGCCGAGCCCTGCCATGACCGGCGATATGGTCTCGGAAAGCTCCTGTCCGTACAGGGGCAGGCCGGCTTCCAGGCGGAGCGTGTCCCGTGCCCCGAGTCCGGCAGGCATCAGCCCGTATGCGGCTCCCGCATCACAGAGCATATCCCAGAGTTTCAGGGCGTCATCAGGCCTGCAGTAAAGTTCAAAGCCGTCCTCGCCGGTGTACCCGGTACGGGACAGCATCACTTTTACATCTCCTATTTGCATTTCATTTACATACCGGTAGAACTTCAGATCTGACAGTATCTCCCGGGCATCTCCGGCAGTCGTCAGGCTACGCAGGATATTTTCCGATTCCGGTCCCTGCAGAGCTACCTGGGCGTATTCATCAGAACGGTTCTTTATATCGACATTGCCTTTCTTATTATCCCGGAGCCATTGAAAATCCTTGTCTGCGTTGGATGCGTTCACTACCAGCAAATACGAGTCGCCGTTTTGCCTGTAGACAATAAGGTCGTCGACAGTGCCGCCGTCAGCATAGCACATAGGCGAATATACGGCTTTCCCGGGCTTTGCAGTGATGTCGTTTGTCAGAATGTGCTGGAGGAACTCAAAAGCATCGCTGCCGCTTATCTCTATCTCGCCCATATGCGATACGTCGAACAGTCCGGCTTTTGTCCTCACATTTTCATGTTCCTTAAGTATACTGCTGTATTGCACGGGCAGCAGCCAGCCGTGGAAATCGATCATTTTCCCTCCGGCTTTCACATGCGCCTCATATAGCGGCGTCTTTCTGATCGTGTTTTCCATTGTATATATCTCCTATCAGTTTATACTCTATCATAAATATGCGCCGGACACATCCGCTGCAATCGGCAGGCAGTGCCCGTTTTGCGTCATATAGCCGCATCTGTCCGAAATATTGCCCTGTCCCGGATATTATACATGTATCGGAAGCAGGCTATAAAAACCAAATGCCGTCATCTCAGAAACATTTGCTTCTCAGCCAGCCTGCCAGGTCATACGCCATTATCCTGACGTCATCAGGCCCTTCCATGGCCGCTTCCACGATCTGGTCCGCCAGTTCTTCCGCGTTGAAGCGCATGCCTTTCATGACTTCCGCCAGGCTTTCGATATATGCCGCATCCATCGCGTCAGAATACACTACGGCCTTGCTTACCATGGCGTTCTGGAGCGTAAAGCCGATCTCCACACCGCCCCAGGGAAACCTGGTCTCATAGGTGACGTCAAAGTCCGGGGCCTCGCCGTACCGCCACGCCCATGACGAATACTTGCAATATAGCTCCTCGATGGCTTCCCTGCTTTCCCTGTCCTTCCTGAGTGTTCCTTCGACGTCCGCCACGCTTCCGTACTCCCTTCTGAACGATTCGATAAGCGCTTCGGCCGCGTTGTCGGCCGAGAGGCCCGGCTTCAGTTCAGACAGGTTGACCACCCTTGACTTTACGGATTTTACACCCTTTGATTTCATTTTTTCCTCTGAGACCTGAAGATATTTGGACATGCTGTCCAGGTCGGTCGAGACAAGGACCGTCCCATGCATATATGCGCTTTGCTTCCTGATACAGAAAGCGTTGCCGGAGAATTTCCTCCCGCCGGCGGTCAGGTCGTTCCTGCCGCTTTTTTCGGCATCTATGCCGAGGCTTTTTATTGCGGAAAGTATTACTCCGAACCATCGTTCAGTGTCGAACAGCTCCCTGCCCGACACGAACGTGTAATTGAGGTTTCCTGAATCGTGGTATACCGCGCCTCCCCCGGAAAGCCTCCTTGCCAGCTTCCCGCCTTCGCTTTCCAGCAGGTCGGTCCTGCATTCCCTCCATGGGTTTTGGTTTCTTCCTATGACCACGGTGTTTTCATTTTGCCATATGTATAGTATGCACTGGTCCGGTTCCACCCGTTCAAGCAGGTATTCTTCCACCGCAAGGTTCCACCATGGGTCTTTTGAACATGTCCGTATTATGCGTGTATCATATGCCATCTATAGCCCCCCAGGCTGTAACAGGTATTATGGTTTTGTTCCCGTGCAGCTTTAACCGGCTGCGGCACTTCGGTCAGTTCCATCTGAAATTATACTTGACATGCAAAAGGAATTCAATTCATCTGTATACATTCGTCCGCATGTAACATAAACAGTTCGGTCCCAATATTATGTAAAAGGAATACTAATTAAAGGAGTGCATTCTATGAGGTACCAGGAAGATTTCACAGGCACCAAGACAGAATTTGGCGATTTCATCAAAAAGGCCATCCCGGAGCTGTTCGCAGGAAGGCTGACAGTCGAAGGGAAGACAATCTCCATACCGTCGGACGTCACGCTGGACTACAAGGTCAAGTACGATGAGGACGCAGAAGGCGGATCAGTATCGATCAAGGTATCCTGGGATAATCCGAATCTCGATCTAGAAATCGAAGAAGAGGAAGAAGAATAAGCGCCTTGACTGATCAGGGGGAGCCGATCCCCCTGATGCAGTTTTGACGCAGTTTTGGAGTGCCCCATGACAATGGTTTGATACGGTTTCCATACATGTAAGGAGGTTGCAGCCATGCCGCCGGAAGTGCGCGAACCGCTGGAAGAGGTTTTAAAACATTATCCACTGACGGTTTTAGATATACGCAATGAGTCATACAAGGAAAAGAAGGGTGTTTGGTGGGTCAGGACGTCATCGGGGATGAAGATACTGAAAAAGATATCCAACTCGGAACAGACCCTCAGATTCACGCTCGATGCAGTCAGGCACCTGAGGAGCAACGGGGTGCTGCTGCCGGAAGTGAACAGGACTTCAGACGGAAATGAATATGTAAAGATCGAGGGCACATGCTTCGTCCTCACGGATGCCGTGGAAGGAAGGAATCCGTCATACTCGTCGCCGGAAGAAATGGCGCTGATCGCTTCCGGGCTCGCGGATTTCCACCGGGCATCGGAAGGCTTCAGGCCGTCCGAAGGGTCAAAGCCGAAGTACCATCTTGGAACATGGCCCGAAGTTTATTCTGAAGGACTTGAAGATATGAGATCCTACTACGACAGCCTGCTGATGAAAAACAGCCACGATGCCATCGAATCGATTATCGTCAGGGAGTTCCCCTATTTTTACGAGCGCGGCAAAAAAGCAGTCGAAGGACTGAAAGGGAACGATTACATGAACTGGAGCCAGGAAGCCGAAAGCAAGGGCTCACTGTGCCACCAGGATTTCGCAGCGGGCAATCTTCTGCTGACCGACAGGAAAAAGCTGTACGTGATCGACACGGATTCCATCACCATTGACATAGCAGCAAGGGATATAAGAAAGCTTGTGAACAAGGTCATGAAGAAATCCGGCAAATGGGACCCGGAACTGGCCTCCGGCATATTCCTCCACTACCAGGCCAGGAACCCGCTGACGCCGTCCCAGTGGGAAGTGGTGAGGCTGGACCTGCTTTTCCCCCACCTGTTCCTGGGAGCGGTCAACAAGTATTTCTACAAGCGCGACAAAGAGTGGTCGTATGAGAAGTATATGAAGCGGATCAGGGAGATGGCGGCATTTGAAAGGACGGCGGAACCCGTGCTGGAGAATTTCAGGCGGATAGTGCCGGTCTGATCGGCAAGTTTCATTTACATGAACCGGAGGGTAACAAAATGGATATTGTGAACAAGGCTGAAGCCGCAGGCAATCTGTCAATTGCATGTGATTGCGCGATTGCATGTAACGTTCTGAAGGAATACGGAATAGTCCCGGACAGGGTCTCTGTCGTCCAGGGCGGGACGGTCAAAACGGTATGGAAGGTGTCGTCAGGAAGTACGCCGTACTGCCTCAAGCGGCTCAAACATACGATCGACAAGGCCCTGTTCTCCGTCAATGCCCAGATCCATATAAAAAACTCCGGCGGACTTGTTCCAGGGATCATCCCGAACAGGCGCGGAGAGCCGATAACACAATACAACGGGCAGTTGTTCGTCCTGTATGAGTGGATCGCCGGGAAAGACCTGGATTTCAATGTTCCTGCCGATCTACGGACGGCTGTGCGCGGGCTTGCCCGTTTCCACCTTGCCTCAAAGGGCTATCAGGCCGCCGAAAGCGCAAGGGTTTCCACAAAGCTCGGCAAATGGCCCGACCAGTACATGTCTATGAGCAAAAAACTTTCCTCGTGGAAGGAGCTGGCGGAACGCAGCAACCCCAGCCAGGCGTTTTCCTCGTATCTGCAGCATGTCGGCAGGATGCTTGCGCTGGCGGACAAAGCTTTGGAAGCGTTGAACGCATCTGAATATGCAAGGCTGGCCGGACAGGGATCTGACCGGGCAGTGCTCTGCCACCAGGATTACGGCAAGGGGAATGCCCTTGCGGTGGGAAGCAGCGTCTATATCCTCGACCTGGACGGAGTGACCTGGGACCTCCCCGCCAGGGATTTAAGAAAGATCATCGGCAAACACGCCGAAAGACACAACCGGTGGTCTGCCGAAGCCATTTCGGAGATACTCGGCTGGTACACGGAAATAAACCCGATGGGGGCGGAAGAGATGGAAGTTTTATATGCCGATCTCCTGTTCCCGCACTGGTTCTACGGCCTCGTCAAGAACCTGTTCCAGAACGGCAAAACACTCAAGGCATCTGAAATAGAAAAAACTGCGCTGCTGGAGTCGTCCAAGGAAGAGGCTTTGCGGCTTTGCTTCAAAAGGAGTGATTGACTTGAAGATAGCCCTCATCTGTACTGAAAAGCTCCCGGTACCGCCGGTGGCGGGCGGTGCGATCCAGATGTATATAGACGGCATCCTGCCGTACCTGTCGCCGCATCACGATATAACGGTTTTTTGCATCCAGCACCCCGGCCTGCCTGAGGAAGAAGTCAGGGAAAACGTACGGTATATAAGAGTGCCCGGAAAATCGCAAACCGCTTATATACAGAATATTGCTGAGAGCATCGCGGCATCCGTCGAAAAGGACGGAACGCCGTTCGAACTGATCCACGTCTTTAACAGGCCGAAATTCTTCCTGGCACTGTCGGAACGGTTCCCCGGGTCCAGGTTCGGCCTCAGCCTGCATAACGAGATGATGCATGCTGAGAAGATCTCCGACGATGCCGGCCTCAAATGTATCGAAAAAGCAGAGTTCATCAATGCCGTGAGCAGATACATCGCAGGCACGGTCACCAGGCGCTTCCCTGCTGCTGAGACGAAAATGCGCGTGGTGTATTCCGGAGTCGACCCGAAAAAGTATGATCCGCCGTGGACTGAAGCAGGGGCGGCGAAGAAACTTGAAATAAAGTCGAAATATGGCCTGCAGGACTACAGGGTCGTCCTGTACGTGGGCAGGCTGAGTATAAAAAAGGGAGTCCACATATTGATCAATGCAATGGAAAAAGTGATGCAGACCCACCCGGACACCGCGCTGGTCATCGCGGGCAGCAAATGGTACGGCAGCAACGCAGGCGATGAATATACCGACTCTATCCGCAAGCTCGTACTGAAACTTCCCGGGCCGGTCGTGTTCACGGGGTTCATACCTCCGTCGGATATCGCCGGCTATTACTGCCTGGGAGACATATTCGTCTGTGCCTCCCAGTGGAACGAACCGCTGGCAAGGGTCCATTACGAAGCTATGGCAGCCGGCATCCCCATAATCACGACCGACCGCGGCGGCAACGCAGAGGTCATGTATGGAACGGATGCTGCTGCAGCAGCGAATGCCGCAAATCCGGCAGGCACAGCAGGAGGCTGCGGTATCGTGATAGACCAATACAATGATCCGGCAGTATTTGCCGACAAAATACGATTCCTGCTGGACAATCCCGGTGTTGCTTCTTCCATGGGGCGGAAAGGCAGGCAGTTGGCAGAGGAGAAGTATAACTGGAAAAGAGTGGCCAGTGAAATATTCCCGTTCACGGGGCATGACATTTCACGCGCCGATATGCAACAGGTCAATGTACATCCGGATACAGGGACGGGCATGTTCCGCGAAGGCCAGGTCCAGGTCGCTGCAAGAAAACCATCAGCCGATAATCCTGCTGTTACTGCAAATATATCATCATATGCCGCAACACTTGCAGATGAAAGTATACAGACCGCGGCCGCAATACCGGCCGCCGCAAGCGCACCGGCCGCCATTACGCATATTGCAGCCGGCTCGCCGCTATCCGGTACCGCTACGGCTGCCGATACCATTGCACCCGGCGCCAATGCCCATACCGCCAATATATCTGTGATCGGAACAGGATACGTCGGCCTGGTGACCGGCGCATGCCTCGCATCCATGGGCAGGAAAGTGATTTGCTGCGATCAGGACAGGAAGAAAATCAAGGATCTCAGCAGCGGGATCGTTCCTATATATGAACCGTCATTGAAAGAGCTTGTCGACAGCGGTATCAGGGAAAAGAGACTGAGCTTTACAGATGATATCCGGCAGGCTGTCGGACATTCCGATATCATTTTCATCACCGTCAACACGCCGACCCTTCCCGACGGTTCCTGCGATACAGGCAATGTATTCGAAGCGGCGCGCAGTATCGGTACCTGCATGGACAGATACAAAATGATCGTCAATAAAAGCACAGTTCCGGTGGGTACGGGCAAAAGCGTCAAGCAGGTGATATCGACAATGCTTTCCATACGGGGCGGCGCTTGAATACTGCAGCGACATATACTCGGCCTGCTCCGGGAGCGATTGTATC
>ENA-UPAD01001263-UPAD01001263.1-bioreactor-metagenome-genome-assembly--contig:-NODE-1263-length-27684-cov-488.084983_pt1 | contig 27684 bp, 29 predicted proteins | sample MGYA00238179_ERZ772710 | MGnify/ENA primary metagenome ERZ772710 (study PRJEB29004, sample SAMN07631245) | bioreactor metagenome | isolation source: Switchgrass digestor | place: USA: Dartmouth...
TCGCTCCCGGTCTTGCTGACATGGTAATTCATAGCATCCTCCTCGTGAATCAGGCTTGAAATGGTTTATTCATTAACACATATGCTTTTCCTGCAAATATATTATAGCACAATTTTCCGGGACCATGTCCGGTCAATCCGCCGGCTGCCCGCGCCCGGCGCGGCCTTGTTTATACAGTCCGGCACAGTAGAACAGGAGGGCCGCAAGGAAAACTCCGGCACATGAAGCAAACATGACTTCATAGCCCCATAACGACGCGATCAGGCCTGCCAGCATCGGTCCAAGTCCCTGTCCAATGTCTGCCCCTATGTAGTATGTGCTCGTGGCGACCCCGCTCCTGCCATTCGGGAGCATCCGGATGCATTCAGCCTGGATCGACGGCTGTGCCGACCCCTGGGCAAAGGCTTTTATTACGGCTGCTGCCAGGATTATGGGAAGTGCCTGTGCAAACCCGATAAACGCGGCGGCAGCGGCAGCCAGTATGAATGACGGGATCAGCACGGCGGATAAGCCATACCTGTCATAGACCCTGCCGGCTGTGAATCTCACGAGGATCAGCGCTGCCGCGTTGATGGTGAAATAGAGGCTGATGTCCGCGATACCTCTTTCCTCGCCAAGAAGTACCAGGTATGACCCTACAGTGCCGTTGAACATCGAAAAAACGCTTCCGAAAAACGCAAGCGGCAATACCTGTACGGCAATGAGATCGGCAATGCGGATCCTTTTATCGGTTTCCCCGACTATACCCTTTTCCTGTTTTTCTCCGGGATCGGGCGCTTTTTGCCCGTTGACCGGCAGGGCAAAAATCATCGCAGAGGCCGCAAGCGTTGCCGCACCTGCGATCAGAAACGTTGCGGAGAGTCCGAAACTTTCTCCTATATATTGCCCGACCGCCGGTCCCACGGCCGTGGCAATTATATGTCCAATGCCAAAGTATCCGATCCCTTCTCCTGTTCTCTTTTTCGGGACTATCTGTGCAGCGAGCGCCAGGCTTACTGTGCTGTTCACGGAAAAAGCGACCGCATGGATGAGACGGAAAACCACCAGCGGTGCAATGCCTGGCGAAAGGCCGTAACCTGTGAGCGATAACCCGATGGTCGCTGTCGCCGCGATAAATACGGTTTTTTTGTTGAACCTGTCTGAAATGATCCCTGCAGCCGGCCTCACAAAGAGCGCAGTTATTGAAAACATGCCAACTATGACGCCCGCCGCTGGGACCGACGCCCCGTGCTGTATTGCATATTTCGCGAGCAGCGGCATGACCATGTAGAAACCCATGGATACAAGGGTATACAGTGAAATCAGCGAAATATACGGCGCCGTCCACAGCCTTTCATCTTTAGCGGTGTTTGCTCCGGCCTCTTCTGATAAAACAAATTCTTCATCCATACCTGTCTCGTTCCCCCTGACAATCACCAGTTCTCGGAAAAATACCGGCCTGCACCGGTCCAGGCGGCACAGGCCGCCCATATCACTCCGGGCAGCTTTCACGGAAAATGAACGGTGTTTCCACGATCCTCCGCACGGGTCCGGTCCCGGGCTTATCCAGCAATTGCGCCATGACGTTTATACATTCCCCGGATATCTCCCGCGTCGGGTATTGCACGGTCGTGATCGACGGGCTGTGGATCTCCAGCGATTCATTGTTGCCATATACGATGACCTCCATGTCCTCCGGAATGCGGATCCCGTGCCCGCAAAAAACGGCAAGAGCGCCCAGCGCCAGCAGATCGTTCTGTATAAACACAGCCGTCGGAACGGTGTTCCCCTCCAGCATCCTTCCGGCCAGGGCCTTCCCTTCCTCTACCTTGTTGGAGTATGATTCACCAGGCCTTCCCGTGATCACCGCCGCATCCATCCCGTGTTTTTCACAGGTTTCCAGGAACCCGGCGTTCCTCCGGGCCGTCGTTATGCTCATCTGCCTGTAAACAGGCTGCATTACGGCAACACGTTTGTGTCCATGCCTGTGAAAGATCTCCGCAGCCTCGGCTCCCGTCCTGTAGTTGTCGACCGACACCAGGTGATACCGCGGGATATCTCCGAACAGCAAAACCGTCGGGACCTGGATGTCCGCATTTTCCATGAATTTTATATCACTGTCCGATACGGCAGGTACGATAATGCCGTTGTAGTAGCCCGCCGTCAGGACAGGCGCGAGCCTGTCGAGCTCGCCATTCCTGTATGGCAGTATCGTGAACCGCATCTCCCTGACCCGGCCGTTGGCTGTCATATCCTGGAGTATGCTTATGAATGTGTTCAGGAAATTCGGGTGCTGATCCGGCGACCAGCACAGGGCTATCTCCGGCAGGTGGGGCGTATTCCGCAGGCTCAGTTTGCGCGCTGCCATGTTCGGTATGTAACCCATTTTTTTCGCAGCATCCAGTATGAGTTCTTGCTTCTCCTTGGAAATACGGGCCTTCCCGGCCCTGCCGCTGAGCACGTAAGAAACGGCGCTGGCCGATACGCCGACGGCTTTTGCGATGTCATAAATGCTTACCACAGCATCACCTGTTTCCTGCTGGAATTCCGTTTATCATAGAATTTTATGTTGACTTGCATCTGTTTTTGTGTCTGCCTGCATCTTCCGATCACGCAGCGATCCTCCCATGAAGTCAGAACAGGTCTGAAGCGAACCTGGCTATTTCGCGTCTTACATCATCCCGGCAGTCATAATGGACGTCATGGCCCGCATTGCTGTAGATCACGCATTTTGAGTTTTTGATCACGCTGACCGGCCAGAGGATATCTGTAATAGGTACCACTTTATCCTGCAATGCGTTGATCATCAGTACCGGAATTTTTATCTTTGCAAGTTCCCGGTAGACTTCCTCATCAGTTTTCAGGTGGGAAAGCGGCTTCCTGGGATTGATACGAAGTTCTTCGGCCGACATTTTCAGCTGCCCTTCATATACTTTCTGCGCCTTGCCCTCAAATTCCGCTTTCAGTTCAGGGTCGTCGGCAAACTTTTCGGCAAACGAGAGATAATAGTCCCTGGTCGCTTCCGCCATCTTTTTCCTGGCTTCCGGGTCGTCTGCCGACATGATGGCCTTCATCCTTCCGGGGGAAGTCTCCCCTCCCTTCCTGGAGTGCGGTCCGCCAACCAGGGCGGCGAAACCGACAAGGACTTCAGGATGCCTCAGTGCAAGGTGCCAGCCGATACCGGCGCCATGTGACTGCCCGGTATAGAAAAATTTCTTTATGCCTTTGGCCTGCGCGAAGGCATACACGTCATCCGCCCAGATGTTGTACCATTCGCCGCCCAGGTCCTCGAATACATGAGTTGACTTCCCATATCCCCGTATCTGTATCGTGAAGACGTGGAAACCTTCCTCTGCCAGGTCCATGGGCCATCCCTTTTCATCCGGATCGAAGCCCATCTGCGCAGACAGGATATACTTCTCCCCTGAGCCGTATTCATTGTAATAAAGTGTCACGCCGTTGACATCCTGATACATCACGATCACGCTCCTGATGATATGTTTCATGCCTTTATGTTTCTTCTGGCGGTATGTTCCCCGTATCTCCGGTTATTCCAGTTTTGCTCAATCGGTTGAGCAAATTCTATCACAATATCGGCAGTATGTAAATACCGGTTACTGCCGGATACAGTCGGATACCGGCGGATAATGAAAACGCCCGCGGAGCAGCAATGTGCCCGCGGGCAATAACCGTCGAATGAGAAAACTGCAGATGAAGTGTTCGTCTACGATACACCGGTTAAGAAAGCCGTGCCCTCGTCAGGCACGGCTGTATATCAATGTACCAGTGGGTTGCTCGAACGGCAGGTCACTCGAGACAGCCGTTGGCGACTGCCCTTACCCTGAGATGATGGTATTCTTCCATGTTAGGCAGCATCTGGTGCATGTAAACGATGGAGAACCTCTCCGAAGGATCGATGGAGACATATGTGCCCAGCGCTCCGGTCCAGCCGAATTCTCCCACCGAACCATTGGAGTGGCCGTCGGCAATGTCCATCATCGTCCTGACGCCGAGGCCGTAACCATACCCGGCCAGGTACGAATTCCTGAAATCCCTGAGCTGCTCTTCGTTCAGATGGTTGGTCCGCATCAGGTCTATAGTCTTCCTTCCGATGATCCTCTGCCCGTTGTATACGCCGCCGTTGGCAAGCATCTGCGAGAATTTCAGGTAGTCCCTCACTGTGGAATAGAGACCTGCGCCTCCCATCTCGTAGATCGCATCCGGCTTGTGGAATTCATCCATGAACCCGGGCATTTTTTTGTATCCACCGTTTTCATCCCGGTTGTAAACCGAGATCATACGTTTTTCGATATCGCCCTTGTACCGGTAACCGGTGTCATTCATACCGAGCGGATCGAATATTTCTTCCTGCAGGAACTGTCCCACCGTCTTTCCGGAAACCAGCTGGATAAGAGCGGCAACGATATCATGCCCATAACCGTACAGCCAGTGGGTACCCGGGTCAAATTCGATGGGTACGCTGCCCATTGCGCGCACTTCGGTGACGATGTCGTATTTGCCGTACTTCTTCGCCAGTTCGGCCTTGACCTTTTCCATCTCCTTCGCGGTCTGGAAGTTGCCGAAATTGTACGGCATGCCGCACGCCATCGTGAATGCGTGCTTGATCAGTATGGGATTTTTGGCTTTCCGTATTTCAACATTCCCGTTGGGATGGGTGACGAAAACCTGGGTGTCGCGGTACTCCGGGAAATACTCGTACAAAGGCTCGTTCAGCAGGAATTTGCCCCTTTCGAAGAGCATCATGCCCGCCGTGCAGATGATCACCTTCGTCATCGAAAAGAGGCGGAAGACCGTATCCTCGGTCACCGGTCTCTTTTCTTCAAGATCGGCGTAACCGAAATAGCCCTCATACAGGATCTTTCCGTCTTTGGCGACAGCGCAGCCGCAGCCGGGCGGCCCGTTCTTCACGAACTGCTCCAGCAGCTTTGAGAGATCGTCGAATTTTGCCATACTCTTACCTCCTTAAATACACATTGTTTGCGTATGAAACGGAACCACGCCGTTGCTTACTTCTTGAGGCGTATCACGTTCCACGAAAGCTTCCTTGCAACGCATGACACCCTGCCGTTCTCCATTTTTGATTCATTGTTCGCCACAGGTTTGATAACATCCGGGGTCTCATAGCTGTTGCCCTTCTCCAGGTCGTCGGTGTACATCTCGATATGCTCGGCCAGCTTGTACCCAACAAATCCCCTGGTGTCCAGGTCGATCTCGATATCGTCTTGCGCAGAGCGGTTGATGATGAATATGTTGACTTCGTCCCTTTCCTCGTTATGCACGGCGGCACATTCGATCGCCTGTACATTTTCGTAGGCGTGGCACTGGCATGATCCGTTGAGGGCGAACTGCTCAGTGTCGAAGGTCGGACCGTCAACGACAGGCAGCAGAGACATCCCGTCACGTGCCAGCTTGTTCATCTGGTAGTACGGGTAATATGCCGCGCTCTTCCAGACATGTTTGGTGTCGAATGCTATGGCGAAACGAAGGCCTCCCGTCATGCATGCGATCTTGATACGGTCTGCGTGGCGCATGAACGTGAGGAGTATCGAAGCCAGTCCCAGTGCCTCGAGCATCTGGTATGATTTGAACTTCCATTTCCTTTCCTCGGGGTTTTCCGGATCTATAACGGCGAACTTGTTTTCACGCGGCATAAACTGGTGGTAATCTTTCGTTACATCCTGCCAGCCTCTCCTGCCGAACAGGACCTCGCCCTGCCTTCCGAAATGTACGCCGTACTCGTCGAATGAGATATACATTTTCTTCGGTGTGCGGATCTTTGCCTGCAGATAATCGCAGGTCGCGATGGTTGTCCTGATATAGTCTTCAAATACCGACGAAACATTGAGCAGATTTGCGATATCGCCTTCAGGCGCAGTATGGTAATGATGCAGCGAGACATAATCTACGGATTCGTAGCACTGTTCCAGCGCTGCCATCTCCCATTCGGGGAAATGCTTGTGGTGGTCTGACGTACCGGCAAAAACGGTTTCAGCCGTATTATCGATCCACTTGATCACCTTGGATATCTCGTGTGTCCTGATCCCAAAGCCGACAGGGTCTTTTTCCCACGATCCTATCTGCCAGTGGCCGTCCATCTCGTTGCCCAGGTACCACGTCCTGATCGGATACGGGTCAGGATGCCCGTATTTCCTTCTCAGGTCCGACCAGTATGTTCCGCCTTCGTACCTGGAATACTCGACCAGGTGCGCCGCGCTGTTTATATCTCCCGTGCCGAGGTTTATGGTATACATCGGCTCCGTATTGGCGCGCATCGTCCATTCGATGTATTCGTCATGGCCGACGGTATTCGGCTCGATCTTGAACCATGCAAGGTCAAGCTGCGCCCTCCGGTTTTCGCGCGGTCCTATCGATCCCTTCCAGTCCCAGCCGGAAACCCAGTTGCCGCCGGGCAGCCGGACAGCAGGCAGGTCGAACTCCTTCACCGCGTCGATGATATCCCGCCGGAAGCCCAGGTCGTCCGCAGTCGGGTGCTTCGGGCTGTATATGCCGCCGTATACCGTGTTGCCTATGGATTCGAGAAATGCGCCGAACAGCCGCTTCTCGACCTTGCCTATCCTGTAATCGGGATGTACTGTGACTTTGGCTTTCTTCAACATATCCTGCCCTCCTCGTTCGTAAATCGTTTTTCCTTTTCATAATATAATCATATCTTAGTCTGTATAAAAACAATAGAGCCTTTTTGAAATTTTACAGCTCGGGTCGTATTTTGCATCCGCCGCATTTACCCCTTGCAGGCGGACCGGTATTACTACTGCCCGCCCGATTGCTTTGCAAAGGAGCTTCAAAGCAAAACTTCCCAGGTCGGGATGGATTTTATGGAAAATATACTCAAAGTGGTCGAAACAGGCATCAGGAAAAACGAAATAAGGCCATTGGACGCGCGCAGCATAACATCAGCCTTCTACAATATGATGATCGGCCTTGCGATGAATGTCAGATTCTTCACCGGCGAACAACTCGATGAAGAAATCAGCCGCTGTCCTGATGCGTTTTTGGCAGGCATTAAGGCATGATAATCCGGTTTGTTCATAATTTTGATCTTAATACAGTCCCTAAGCTGATCTTAGTTGAGTTTCGGAGCCAGGCCTGAACAACCTCCTTATTGCTGACCGAATAGCAGATGTTTCAAGCCTGGTTCCAAAAGCATTTCAAATGGCCTGAGATCCTGTTTACTCTTTTCCCGCTTGTATAAAATCCGCTAAAAAGCCTTGCTGTTGTTCAAGAACCGCAGGACCATGATGGTACTGTCGATAACGCGGTTTTTCCTGGTCCTCCATGAATCTGACAGCGGGAAGTCATAACGTCTCGGTTTTTTCGGCAGTTCCCATAACCCTTCTTCATTTCTCTGGCTCAAAATCCACTCATCATATCTTTCCTTGTATTTCTTCCATCCCCTGAACTGCGAGACCAGCGCCAAAGCACGCACCCAGTGGCAAAAGTCCCTGCTGTCCCTTCTTCCGGTTCCGATCGGGACGAAATCCGACAGCCCGCAGTTGTAAACATAATAGATCTCATCTATACAGTTCATGCAGTGATCCACTAAAGCCCCGTCAACGGCATCGCTGATGAAGCTCGCTTTATCCGTCGGCGCCAGCAAAAGCAGGTTATAGTACCCGTACGCCGGTATGGTACGTTTCGTGACAAATCCAAAATACTCGTGCTGCGCCTTGCTTTCCGCTTCTTTATCATATTGGCCCTTTGCGAAGGCGATCCCGGCGAAATTTGCCCAGCGGCGCCTGTGAATGCTAAGTATCTCGTTGTCCGGATCTATAAGAGAAAGCATGGCGGCGCTGACAAGCGGGACAAACATCTCCGGCCACCAACGGACGTTGTCCTGTTTTTCAGACTGGTCCCAGCTTTCCTCATTACTCAGCACCTTGACCAGGTACTCAGCCACTCTTCTGAAGCAGGGATGATCCCTGTCCAGCCCAAGTGAAAGGCACCTGCGGATAACTTCCTCTGTATAGCCGTGAAATGGATCCCAGAACCCTCTTTCATTCTGCTCACTCTCTATGCCCTTAACAAAGGGGTGGCTGCACACCTTGTCATACGCGTCCTGGTATTCACGGCTGTCAGGGCTGATTTTTCTGAACTCCTTCAGAAGAATAAACTCAGGGATCGGGTCAGGTTTCATATCCAAGAGTTTGTCGACGATAATATTAAGATCGATCATCAGTGACCTCCTTTACGATATGGCGATGGTTTCCTGTTTTCATTTGGATCCTGCCGGTTGGTCAACATTATCTGCACTTGCAATTTCTATAGGAATTCGACACATTTGCCTTTTATCCTTTTATTCGGAAACATTTGCTTTAGCTGGATCAGTTTGCTTTTAATGCGGTTTCTTAATATGCATCGAAAAAGCTTATGATAAATCATGGTTTGTATCAGGAGTTCGGAATGATATAATGTAATTGATTTAATCGGACCTATTGGCGCACAGGAGGGTTGCCTGATGTCTTGTTACTATATTATAGGCGTCCGGATGGACAACAGGATCGACAATGCGGTAAAGTTCCAGGAAGTGCTCACGAAAAACGGCTGCAGGATCAAGGCGCGCCTGGGATTGCATGAGGTGAGCGACGATGCCTGCTCCAATGACGGGATCATCATATTGCAGCCGTACGGCAGCAAGGAAGACGTTGAAGCTCTTGTTAAAGAACTCAACAGCCTTGAAGGCGTAACGGCAAAGTATATCGATCTTAACTGATATAATTTTAATGCAGAAAAAGCATAAACCTCTTCGGCCGGTTGTTATACAGTTGTCTGTTTTATAATGTCTGTCCGAGTAATTTAATTATGCGGTTTATTGCGTCACGGGGCACGGAAAATAAAACGGGGTCTACCCTGACCCCGTTCAATTATCTTCATTCGCCCATTCATCAAGCTGTCTCATGATCTCATCATAGGTATCGTAGCATATCTGCGGGAGCTTGCCGCCGAAAACCCTTTCGGCCTCACGGAAGCCTTTTTCTATACCGGCCTTAAGCTCAGCCAGCTTGGATCTGTCGCCGCCTGAAAGTGCCTTGGCAAAGTTCACGATCCTGGCGCTGACAGCCTTTACTCCCAGTTCGCCGTCCTCGGACAGCAGCATCCGGGCTTCAGCCCTGGCACTCTCGTCAACAGAAAGCGCTTCCTTTCCCGACAACACGTCTTCATACTTTTTGCCCTGCCGGACGACGAGCCTGACGACTATTTCCCTGAGAGATTCATAGGATTTTTCGGCTTCCCTCCAAAGGCGGTCTATCTCCTTCGTGTCTCTTCCGTACACCGGTTTGCCGTATACGGCACTCCGGGCTTCACTCCTCCCCAGTTCGAGGATTGCCCCTGTTTCATCCTTTTTTATGTTATCCTGTCTTCCTGGTGATCCCTTCTCATTTGTGTAGGCAGGCTGGAGCCTGTTCGTGGAATTGACAGCATTGATCATATTGTTTCCCTCCCTGGAACCAAAATACATCCATATGTAATATATATCGGCATATTATTGGAAAAGCCTGAACCTTTTTATGCCGGCAGCCTTGATCCGGCTGCCGCGATCTGCTTCATAACGGGATAACTCGATAGTGTTGAACTGCGCAATCGCCGAACTGTCGATATTGTCTGTAAAAACCTTTGCAGTATTGTATTTGCCTCTGATCTCGAACATTTTGCTTAATCCGCAGCCATACTATGCGGTCTCTGCCTACTGCCACTCGCAGGTTGCCGGCGGCTTGCTGGTCACATCGTACAGGACGAACTCGATCTCGCTGAAGCTGGATTCGATCTTCTTTGCCAGTTTGCGTATCACGTCCCTGCTCTCGTCTTTTCCGATAAACGCAGGCCTGCCCGTCATGAAATCGTTCGTGATGAACGTCCTTATGGCCACCGAATAGCGTTTTTCCATCCCTATTGGCAGCAATACTGCGAATGACTGGCTTATACGTTTTGCATCGAGCGAAGACGTGACTATATGGTCTATTTCTCTCAGCAGGCTGACATTTTCCTTGTTTATATACATTTCGTAAGCTTTTATCTCGCCGTCTATGCTTGTTTTATTCAGGATATACGCGACCCTGTTCACTGAGTGGACATTGTTGGTAATGTCTTTCGACAGTCCATATACTTCATCCCAGTCAAATTCGGTCCCTTGCCCCCACAGGACCGACAGATGCCTGTAGCTCCTGCAGTCTCCCTGGACGCCGACGGTTTTCACAGGCAATATCTGCCCTCTGTGCGCAGTCTTCGAATCGATCAGCAGTTTGTCGAATATCTTTATATCTTCCTCATCTACTTTATTGCTCCCGTCATTGCAAACCACCCTTACGGCAAGCCCGGGACCGGGGAACGGCTGCCTTGATGCGATAGATTCATCGATGCCAAGCATCCTGGCTACCTGCCTTACTTCATCCTTGTGCCAGTCCCAGTTGGTTTCCACTACAAGGCCTTTCTCCCTTGCCTTCCTAATGATCCCGACGTCATTGTGATGGGTCTTTATTTTATGCGCATAGCTGCTTACGTCCGGGTTGCCGCTTTCGATCAGGTCGGGCCTCAGCGTTCCCTGGGCGATAAAGGTTTTGCCGAAATCCAGGTTCAGCCTTTCCGCCGCCCGCTGCACTGCTTTTATAAAGATCTCGCCGATCAGGTTCCTTTTCTCCTCCGGGTCGACCAGTGTTGTCAAAGGCCCGACCTCACGCCCGTTTATCTCAACCTTGCTGTTGAAGAAAACATCTTCGGCGTTTTCCCTGATAAGGTGCTTCAGGCCAAGCTCCTTGAGGTTCTCGCATATGATATCGCTTTCATTTTTCCGCATCAGGCCGTGGTCGACATGGATCGCATATATATTGTCAGGATCCAGCGCCCTCAGCAGCAGGGCGGCGCTTACGGCGGAATCCACGCCTCCGCTGACCAGTACGAGCACCTTCCCGTTTCCGACCGTTTTCTTTATTTGCTCGATCGATGTGTTGATCCTGTCCTCCAGGGCGTAGGTATCTTTGAAACAGCATATCTTTCTCAGGAAATTCTCAAGCATCTTCATCCCGTTTTCAGTCAGGTCGACTTCCGGGTGGAACTGGACTCCGTAGATCCTCAGGTCTTCATTATATATCGCGGCGATCACATTGCCCGATTTTGCAGCGGCCTTGAAGCCCGGCGCAAGTTTCTCGACCGAATCCCCGTGGCTCATCAGTACTGTCTGGGTGTCACCTTCGATGCCTTCGAACAATGGACAATTCTTGTCGGTCTCGATACGGCTCTCGCCGTATTCTTTCTTGATTCCGGGAGATACGGTCCCGCCAAAATGATGGTTGATCAGCTGCATCCCGTAGCAGATGCCCAAAACGGGAACATTCAGCGAGAATATCCTGTCGTCATATTTCAAAGCAGAATCGGACCAGACGCTTTCCGGCCCGCCTGAAAGGATTATCGCCTGGTAGTTTTTCAAAACATCGATGTCCGCCTTGAGAGGGAATATATCCGATTTGACTCCAAGTTCCCTTACTTTTCTGTCGATGACCTTGGTATACTGGCCTCCGCAATCCAATATCGCCAACTGTTCCATAAATTTTCTCCTTGATTTTTTCAGACTGTTTTTTTAATATTTGAAATATACCATAAATTATATTGTTTGCAAGTAATTTTTTAATAATCAGCGATAGAAAACTGCAGTATCGGATTACTTACATGCCTCTTTATCGTGGTCCATGCTTATGATTTAAACAAGCTGCTTTCTTCATAACTGCATAAAATATACATCATTCTTCTTTCTTCGCGGCGAAAATCACGGCAAACTCTGTCTCGAACTGCTTCTCAGGAACAAGCCCTGCAGCTTCAATATAACTGCGTATAATGGCGGGATCGTCGGGGTAAACCCTTACTTTTCTATCACCCATGTCGATGTATTCGCTTTGATTTTTATCAACAGAAAGCACGAACCTGCCGCCGGGCTTCAGAAGCCGTGCGATTTTACTTATAGCTTCTGCTTTATCCCTGATATGTATAAAGGTAAGCGACGAGTAAATCACATCAAAGGTTGTGTCGAAAGGGTATTCCATAAAATCGCCAAGTATAATACCGGCATTGGCATTCGCACGAAAATTCTCTTTCGCTCGTTCCACGGTTTTCGGCGAGATATCGATGCCGATGAACTTACGGCATTTCGGTGCGACTCTTGCGGCCAGCCGTCCTGTGCCGACGCCGATCTCAAGCACATCCTTGCCCGTTGATAACTGCATTTCATCGATAAAAGCCTGCCCGTCCCATTTGTCCATATAAGCTTTCAATGGCGGCGGATCATGGACCGGATCGTTATTTTCGTCGATCAGGGCATCATAGTGGCGGATCACATCAAGCATTTCTCCAAATCTCCTCCAGTCATCAATGCCCCAGTTATAGTCAAATTCAAAGGATTCAACTGCGAAGAATCATGCTTTGTGCCGGGATGTATGGTATTGGTCTGCCAAATCGTGGAAAAATGGAGGATGATAATCGATGATCAACCAGTCAGGATATAAAAGTGAAAACAGCGTTGTGTTGTACGGTATTTCAAAGGTCGAATACAGTCTTAACGGATGCACGCCTTACCCCATGTGCCTGAAAAGCTGCGCAAATTATCTCGGCCAGGATGTCAGTCTGGACTTTACAATGGTATCTACAGGGACTGCGTTCCGTCTGACCTGGGATACCACTTCGTGGAACGGCGGAAATATAGACGCCATGCACACCTTTGATGATCCTGAGGAAGTCTACAGATTGGGCGCAGAAGCTTTGGGCCGTGACTTCGATATGCTGGCCAGGGCAACAAATACATGCGGCGTGGAGTTCAGCAGCTGCAAAAAATCTGATAATAAAGATGATTTTATCAGGTTCATAAAGGCTCAGATCGACAAAGGCTTCCCCTGCATTGCCCTTGGGATAATCGGTCCCCCGGAAGCCTGCATAATCACCGGATACAGGGAAAACGGAGCGGTCCTGCTCGGCTGGAATTTCTTCCAGGATAATCAGGAGTTCGCGTCCCAGGTAAAGACCGACGAGTCAGGATACTACATAACCAATAAGTGGTGGGAGAATGAGTGTACTCTTGCTGTGATATCCATGGGGGAAGTAACAAGGCCGCCGATAGGCATTAAAACCATACTTGAGAATGCAGTCAGGGTTATGACGGGACGTTATGATAAGAAATCGGGCAGCATATATGCAAAAGGTATCGCCGCTTACGACGAGTGGAAAAAAGCCATACTGAATGATTCAGAATTCCCTCCGAACGCGGTCATGCCGATTCTGGCAGAGCGCATTATGTGCCATGGAACCTGAATCTGTATTTTCCGGGAACATAATCAAAATCATAAGCACTCAGCCACGTATCCAAAGATTTGGATTCGTAAATTTGCTTTTCACCAGGCTGAATAATCCATATATAATTATATTCCGCCAGGTATTCGGGCAATTTTTTACGCTGTAACTCGATCCATTCATTATCGTCAAAATATTCCAAAGCGGGAGGACCTGACGGGATTTGAACGGCTTCATCGGTAGTGTTTTTAAAAATCAGGTCAAATCTCTGTCCGGTTTTACTGAGAGAGAATTTGTTTGGCTTCAGTTCTATAATGCCAGCCATGCACAATCGAGGCCGGCTTTCTTTGCACACAAAACATCGAAAGGATGATCGCCGACATACAGGCAATCTTTGGGGAGTAAACCCAGCTTGCTCAATGCTATCTCCATTATCCTGGCATCAGGCTTTTCGCAGCCAACCAGATCGGAAATTATGATTTGCTCAAAGTAATCTGCCAGGCCCACCGATTTCAAATAACCAGGCATCCATGACCTGTGGTTTGAAACTACCGCCAGCCTGTAACCGCATTCTTTGAGTTCATCCAGAACCTCGAATGTTCCGGGAACAACCACCAGTTTTACATCCTGATGGGTACTTTCCTATAACTGCTTTATACGGCATATTCAACTCGCTCCTCTTCGTGAAATATACCGCTTCGTCCACGGGCATACCGATATGCAAATGCCACATGTGCCCTCAGTTAAGTTGATCACTTTTCCCCTATCCTCGATTGCTTTTTGACAACTGAATGCATCCAGCAGGTTTTCCCTGTCCATATTCAGTCTCCATGTATTACCTTTGATTGCATGTCCGGGACAGTGCCTGACGCATTCTTCACATTCACCGCAATACGATTCATTGACGGGTGTCCCGACCGCCAGAGGCATATCTGTCAAAACGCCGTTGAGCCTTACTGCGCTGCCGTATTCCCTTGTGATCAAAGTGGCCGACTTACCGATCCAGCCGAGGCCTGCCCGCGTTGCCAGTGTCTTGAAAGGCAGCCGGGTCCGGTATTCTTCATTTGATTTAACATGGGCAAGCGAATATGCATTATATCCACGTTCTTTGATTTTCTCAGCGAGGAAGATACTTGTTTCCCTTAGCCTGGCATTCACATCTTTGTACTCGTCATAATACTCCCTGGACGGCTCGCTTGTTGTACTGGGAAACATCCGAAGAGCTATGGCAAAGCAGATACCAAACTGATACCCGAGACGAGTTTCGGGATCCAGTTCCGACAGATCAGCAAAACCTATCAAGGCGATATCCCTGTCTTTCAGTATTTCTTCCACCCAAACATTATTGTCTGTTAGTGCATGAAACATAACCCCGGAAGACCTCTCTGTTCTTTCAGCTTAAATCAGCCATTCCAGCAGCAAACATTCAGGGATGTTAATTATCAATAATGTAATAATAATATTTTATTCTGCCGCTCATGTCAAAGCTTACCATAATTTTATTGCATAAGAATATATGAATCACAGAAAAGTATATACTATGTATATACTTTTCTGTGAAAAGGTGATATAATGGATTTGGAAAAATTCCCGCAAGCCGGGAAAATCCAGGCGAAAGGAGCTGATTACGTGTCTGTGGTCACTGTCCAAAAGTGGGGAAACAGTTTGGGAATACGTATCCCAAAAGAAGCTGCCGACAAAATTGGCATCCATCAGGACTCTGAACTTGAAATGCTGGTTTCCGAAGACAAACGGACCATTACATTAAGGCCAAAAAAAGCCAGAAAGAAATACTCGCTTGAAGAGCTATTATCACAGATAACTCCTGGTAACCGTCACGATGAGATAGATTTCGGAACGGAAGGGCGTGAATTGATATAATGGCGGACATACCTGAGAGAGGCGCTTTCATAGTTCTGAATTTCGATCCTCAAGCCGGACATGAACAAGCCGGAAGAAGGATCGCCTTTGTTTTGTCACCGAAAAATTTCAATGAAAAAACAGGATTTGCAGTTGTCTGTCCAATCACTAACCAAAAGAAGAACTACCCCTTTGAAGTAGATTTACCGGTCAGCGGTATACCAGTACCCGGTAGCGGAGACCCGATAACAGGAGTGATTTTAACAGACCAGATCAAATCATTGGATTGGAAAGCCCGCAAAATCAAGATACTTAAGAATTATGATCCAGATGACTCCCAAATCGAAGAAATAGACGCGATAATAGACGAATGCCTGGCGAAAATAGCTACATACCTTACATAATCTAAATCGTTTGCTGTCCGGGGGATGCGGTTATGTTCATAGGTGTTTTGCAGATAGAACTTTTCATCAGCGAATCCCAATCGCTCAAAGGCAAGAGACAGGTCGTCAGGAGCCTGGTCGATAAAATCAAAAACAGGTTCAACGCTGGCGTTGCTGAAACCGGAAAGCTTGATTCCTGGAATTATTGCGTACTTGGCCTTGTATTCGTTTCGAATGAGGCCGGCCACCTGGACAGCATGATGAACTCCGTCGCCAACTTCGTTGAAAACCAGGGTTCCTGCGAAGTTACCGGTATCCGGACTGAAATCATTCCGTATAAATGACCGAATTTTACAGTGAATAACTGAATCTTGCAACATCATATCCTGCGGCAGTATCACGTCCTTTGGCGAAATTCAAAAACCGTCCGGAACGCTGCACAATGCCGCCTGGTTTATCAGACGCGCAGCCGGTGCATTTCCCGGCAGACGGAACCATGCCTTGTGGTATAATAATGGCGGGCTATTCTGACGAAGTCTGGCTGTAACTGCATGTTTATTTTTCGGTAGAGTAATATTGCGGAGTGCTACTATGGATACATTAAGATGGGAAAACGGGGTATTGAAAATAATCGACCAGACTAAACTTCCAACGGAGGAAGTCGAGTTGTGCATCGACAACATAAAAGACTGCCGGGAGGCAATCAAACGGCTGCAAGTCCGCGGCGCGCCGGCAATCGGCGACGCAGCCGCTTTCGGAGTTTTGCTGGGACTGAATGAAGTTACGGCAAATGATTTTGACTCTTTCTATGCCGAATTTCTAAAAATAAAAGATTACCTGGCATCATCAAGACCAACTGCGGTAAACCTGTTCAAATCACTGGAACGCATGGATGAAACGGTCAGGAAGAACAGGGGCAGGAGTATTCCGGAAATAAAGGAGATACTGGAGGAAGAAGCTTTACGGATATACCGGGAGGACATAGATACGTGCCATGCAATAGGTATAAACGGGGCCGCTTTGCTGAAAGAAGGAATGTCCGTCCTTACACACTGCAATGCAGGGCGCCTGGCAACGGCAAAATACGGGACTGCTCTTGCTCCGGTCTACACAGCCCTGGAGCAGGGCATCCATGTGAGAGTTTATGCAGACGAAACGAGACCGCTCCTGCAGGGCGCAAGGCTTACCGCATATGAACTGATGGATGCAGGGGTCGATGTTACTCTTATAGCGGATAATATGGCAGCTTACCTGATGAAGCAGGGCAAAATCGACATCGTGATCGTAGGCTGTGACCGGGTGGCAGCCAACGGCGATACCGCGAACAAAATCGGTACGTATGGGCTGGCTGTACTCGCAAAGGCGCATAATATTCCTTTTTACGTTGCGGCGCCCACATCATCGGTCGATTTGCGCACTCCGTCGGGAAACGAGATCGTGATTGAAGAGCGCAGTCCCGAGGAAATAACCATGGGATTCGGAAGGCAGACTGCGCCGGACGGGGTCAAAGTATATAACCCTGCATTTGACGTGACTGATCATGAGCTTATTACAGGATTTATTACAGAGAAGGGCATTATCGGGCCGCCTTACGACGAACATTTAAAGGCACTGGAATATCAGGCCGTTCCTTCTTAAGGCACCTGCCTACTGCCTGTACTCAAACACCTTTTTATTGCCTGTTTTTGGCACCTCCATGGGATAATCGCCTGTAAAGCAGGCCAGGCAAAGCTGCTCTGCCGGCTTCCCTACCGATCTGACGAGGCCGTCAACGCTTAGATAGCCAAGGCTGTCAGCGCCTATTTCCTCAGCGATCTGCTCCGGGGTTTTCCTTGCCCCTATCAGCTGCTCCCTGTCCGGCGTATCTATGCCGAAATAACAACTATGGGTGACCGGCGGCGAACTGATCCTGAGATGTACCTCCCTGGCTCCCGCCATTTTCAGGCTGTTGACTATCTGTCTGCTGGTTGTCCCCCTGACGATGGAATCGTCGATCATGACGATCCTCTTGCCGGAGACATTGTATCTCAGGGGGTTCAGCTTGAGCCTGACAGCCGTTTCCCTGAGCTCCTGCTCCGGCTGGATGAACGTCCTGCCTACGTACCTGTTTTTTATCAGCCCTTCCCCGAAAGGAATACCCGAAGCTTCCGCATAGCCGACGGCGGCAGGAATGGAGGTGTCCGGGACTGCAATTACCAGGTCCGCCTCCACAGGATGTTCTTCCGCCAATATCCTTCCCGCATTTTTACGGGCCTCATAAACGCTTGTGCCGTCCATTACACTGTCCGGGCGGGCAAAGTAGATATATTCGAATATGCAGGAGGCTCTCCTGCATTTTGACTGCACACGCTTTGACCTGAGACCGTCCTTGTCTATGACAATGATTTCTCCCGGCTCCACATCCCTGACAAACTCTGCCCCTATGATATCAAGGGCACAGCTTTCAGAGGCCAGGACACAGCCGTCCTCTGTTTTTCCAAGGCAAAGCGGCCTTAGGCCGTAGGGATCCCTGATGCCGATCAGGGAATCTTCCGTCATTACCACAAGGGTATACGCGCCCCTGACCATTTCCATGGTCTGCTCGATAGCATTTACGATGCCTTCGCTGCTGAAACGGGCAATAAGGTTTACGATGACCTCGGAATCTATTGTCGTCTGGAAGACCACGCCGTTTTCCTCCAGGCAGTCCCTCAGTTCGGCAGCGTTGACCAGGTTTCCGTTGTGGGCAAGGGTTATGCTGCCGCCGCGGTATCTGACTGCCAGGGGCTGCGCATTGGTAACTTTGCTGTCTCCCGTTGTGGAATATCTCACATGTCCTATACCTATATTCCCCTTGAGCCCCTTTAATTTCTCTTCATTAAAGGCCTCATGCACCAGCCCCATCTCTTTATGGAAATGCGTCCAGTGGCCGTCAGTGGTGGCTATTCCCGCGCTTTCCTGCCCCCTGTGCTGCAGGGCATACAGGCAATAGTACAGGGATTTGGCCACATCCCTGGATGTATCGAAGTTGAAAATCCCTACGATCCCGCACTCTTCCCTTAATTTATCCATGCCTGCCGCTCCGTTGACGCTTAGTGGTCCATCACCGCGCAAAGGTTTTCCGGTTCTTAATTCATAAGGCATTCAAAGGCTCCTCTCCACGCCTCTTTTATATCTTTTACATTCAAAGCTATGACATTTTTATCGTTGATATCGATTACAAGCTCCTTGCCCGCGACCTTGCCCAGTACCCGGTACGGCACTTCCTGCTGTGCCATTGCCTGTTCAAGCTCTGCCAGCGCTTCCGGGCTGCAGGAAACCACAAACCTTGACTGGCTTTCAGAGAACAGTACGGCATCCGTGCGAAGCTGGGATTCCAACTTTACCTTTACACCCAATTCTTTTTCCATGCAGCATTCCGCCAGGGCTATGGCCAAACCGCCGTCGCTTACGTCATGGGCGGATTTCAGGAGACCTTTGTCAATAGCTGACAATATGAAGGCCTGCAGCTTTTTTTCAAGGCCGAAGTTCAGCCTCGGTACCGTGCCCTTCTCAAGCCCGTGGATCCTCGAGAGGTACTCGCTGCCGCCAAGCTCATTCCTGGTCTCCCCAAGAAGTATGACGATATCTCCTTCATCCTTGAAATGCATTGTACAGTGCTTGTCAATGTCTTCTATGAGGCCCACCATGCCGATGATGGGGGTCGGGTAAATGGCCTGCGTCTCGGTTTCGTTGTAGAAGCTGACGTTTCCGCTTATTACCTGCGTGTCCAGTTCCCTGCATGCTTCGCCGATACCTATTACCGCTTCCCTGAACTGCCAGAACCGGTCGGGCTTTTCCGGGCTGCCGAAGTTGAGCCCGTCGGTGACGGCCAGCGGTATCGCTCCGCTGCATACGAGGTTCCTCGCGGCTTCTGTCACTGCTATGGCGCTTCCCGCCCTCGGATCAAGGTAACAGAACCTGCTGTTGCAGTCCGTGGTCAAAGCGATACCTTTTTTAGTTCCCCTAATCCGCATCACGGCTGCATCCGAGCCGGGTTTTACCACGGTACTTGTCCTTACCATGTGGTCATACTGCCTGTACACCCATTCCTTGCTGCAAAGGTTGGGGGAAGTCAAAAGGTCCATCATGGTTTTGTTGTAATCGCCGGGCTCCGGTATGGATTCCAGGTCAAGCTGCTTCAGTTCCCGGTAATATCCAGGTTCCTCGTATTCCCTGTAATACTTGGGCGCGCCTGAAGAGTCCAGGCTGCAGGCAGGTACATCTGCAACTATTTTGTCGCCTTCCTTGACGACCAGCCTGCCGTTGCCGGTAACCTTTCCTATCGTTACGGCATGGAGGCCCCATTTTTCAACTATGCTCTTTACTTCGTCCTCCCTGCCTTTTTCGACGATCAGGAGCATCCTCTCCTGCGATTCGGAGATCATGACTTCAACCGGCAGCATCCCCTTTTCCCTGCGGGGCACTTTCAATACGTCGATCTCCATCCCGCCCTCGCCCCTGGCGGCAGTCTCACAGCATGCCGACGTCAGGCCGGCGGCGCCGAGATCCTGGAGTCCGACTATCGATCCTGTTTCCAACAGTTCCAGGCAGGCCTCCAGCAGCAGTTTCTCCATAAAGGGGTCTCCCACCTGTACAGCGGACTTTTTCTCTTCCGATTCCTCGGTCAGTTCAACAGAGGCAAAGCTTGCTCCGCCCATACCGTCCCTGCCGGTGGCCGCGCCGACATACATTACGGAGTTGCCGACTCCCGAGGCGTTGCCCCTGAAGATCTTGTCATGCTCGATTATGCCGACGCACATGGCGTTGACCAGCGGATTCCCGTTGTAGCTGTTGTGGAAACCTACCTCGCCGGCAACGGTCGGGATGCCGATACAGTTGCCGTACCCTGCAATACCTGCAACAACGCCGTCCACCAGGTATTTGACCCTTTCGCTGTTCTCTATGTCGCCGAAGCGGAGGGAGTCGAGTATTGCAATTGGCCTTGCACCCATTGCGAAGATGTCCCTTATGATTCCGCCTACGCCGGTGGCGGCGCCCTGGTAGGGCTCTACGGCGGAAGGATGGTTATGGCTTTCTATTTTCATGACGATTGCCAGGTTATCACCGATATCGATAATTCCTGCGTTTTCTCCCGGTCCCTGCAGGACCCTTTTGCCTGTTGTCGGGAAGTGCCTGAACAATGCCCGCGAATGCTTGTAGCTGCAATGCTCCGACCACATGACTCCATACATGTTGAGTTCAAGTTCATTGGGCTCCCTGCCCAGGGTTTCCACGATTTTTTTGTATTCCTGTTCCGTCAGTCCTACTGCTTCATACGGTTTGCTCATGTTACCGCCTCCCTTCAAGTGCCGTTACGATGGATTCAAACAGCCTCAGGCCGTCGGTATTGCCCAGTATCTCCTCGCAGACCCTCTCGGGGTGGGGCATCATACCCAGTACATTTCTTTGCTCGTTGCATACTCCCGCTATATTCTCCATGGACCCGTTGGGATTGTCCACATAACTGAAAACTATCTGTCCGTTTTCCTTCATTTTCCTGAGGGTTTCTTCATCCACCACGTAATTTCCTTCCCCATGGGCAATGGGGATGTTTATGATCTCGCCTTTTTTGTACAGGCTTGTAAATGGGGTATCGGTGGTCTCCACCCTTAAAGGTACCGTATCGCATATGAATTTCAGGTTTTTATTCCTGACGAGAGCCCCGGGCAGAAGCCCCGCCTCTGTCAATATCTGGAATCCGTTGCATATCCCGATGACCAGCTTGCCGCTGGCGGCATGGGCCTTTACGGCTTCCATTATCCTTGAAAACCTTGCAACGGCGCCGCATCTTAGATAATCTCCGTAGGAAAAGCCCCCCGGAAGTATGATGCAGTCAAAGCCGTCAAGCTCTTTATCATCGTGCCATATATACTCGACATCGCGGCCCAGTGCGTCCTTCACCGCGTGAAAGCAGTCGATGTCACAGTTGGACCCCGGGAAAACTATTACGCCGAATTTCATCCTGATGACCTCCTCCTGACTCCTGATCGATCTCCTCTGATTGAGTATTCTGACTGTGTCATTCCCTCTTAACAGAGTTCATATTTATATTCTTCAATGACAGTGTTGGCCAACAGGCCTTCGCACATTTTTACCAGCTGTGCCTGCGCCTCATCCGCGGTGATATCCCCGAGATCAAGTTCGATCAGCTTACCTATCCGAACTTCTTCGACATTCGTATAGCCAAGCTTACGAAGAGCATTTTGTATCGCGTTGCCCTGCGGATCCGCTATGCTCTTTTTCAGTGTCACGTATACCTTTGCTTTCATCCTGACTCCTCCTGACATATCATTGATCTGATCTTAATAACAGTCTTCATCCGGCTTCCAGCCGTCCATTATATCTAATATACCTGTTTGTCCGGATATTTCACGCTTGTCCGGAAAGCTTCGTTCCATGCCCTGCCCTTTGCATGCGGCAGGCATGGGGTACTGAAACCACTTCACAATCACTGATCGCCGATTAAGTAAAATCCGGACGATTAAGTGCTCTGCAAAAGAGTTAACCTGTTCAGGCCATATCCATATCAATGTATGCGTCCCGCTCTGCTCCCACCGATACGTAACGGATCCTGCATTCCGTCTTTTCCTCGATGTATCTTATATAAGCGGCTGCTTCAGCGGGCAGATCTTCTTTCCTGCGGCAGGATGAAATGTCGCATTTCCAGCCGTCCAGGTACTCAATAACAGGTTTGGCCCTGAGCAGCCTGTCTCCTGTCGGGAACCTGTCCGTCCTTTCCCCGTCGATCTCATAAGCGATACAGACAGGTACTTTATCCATGTATGACAGCACGTCCAGCTTTGTGAGGGCGATCTCGTCCGCACCCTGGACCTTTATGCCGTAGCGTGATGCAGGAATATCGAACGCTCCCACCCTGCGCGGCCTTCCGGTCGCTGCGCCGTATTCGCTTCCGGCTTCCCTGAGCCGGCTGCCTTCTTCTCCAAAGAATTCCGCGACAAACGGGCCTTCTCCGACGCAACTGGAATAAGCCTTCATTATTCCTATAACGTTATCCAGCTTCGCCCCCGGAATGCCTGCCCCTGTGGTCGCAAACGAAGCAAGCGTGGTGGAGGACGTCGTATAGGGATAGATGCCGAAATCTATGTCCCTGAGTGCGCCAAGCTGCGCTTCAAACAATATATTTTTGTTCTCCCTGACCGCATTTTCGAGATACTCCGTAACGTCGCAGATAAAGGGTATGATAGGTTCGCCATGGACCTTCAGCCACTCCAGCATCTCATCGGTATCAACGGCCTGGTCGCGGTATCCGCCGCAGATCATTAAGTTTTTCCATTCCACAATACCTTCAAGTTTTTCCCTCAAAGTATCCGGAAAAAGCAGATCGCTCATACGTATGCCTTTCTTCATGTACTTGTCAGCGTACACAGGCGCGATGCCGCGTCTTGTTGAACCGTATTTTTTGTCGGCCAGCCGTTCCTCCTCCAGTATATCCTGGCGTACATGGTACGGAAGGCATATCGTTGCCCCCTGGCTGATTTTTAAATTTTCGGGAGTGATCTTTATCCCTTTTTCAGAAAGTCCTTTTATTTCTTTGCAGAGATGAGCAATGTCTACCACCATGCCAGGTCCCATGACATTTACGGTATCATTGCGCAGGATCCCCGACGGAAGCAGGTTCAGTATGAACTTCCCTTTTTCGTTCACAACGGTGTGGCCTGCATTGTTCCCGCCCTGGTACCGCACTATGATATCGTATTGTGAACCAAGCAGGTCCACCATTCTTCCTTTTCCTTCATCTCCCCAGTTTATTCCGACTATTGCCGTTAACATGGCTAAACCGCCTCCCTTTTCTCAGTCATGGGTCTTGGGATTTCCGAAAGCCATGGTCCCGTCAGCATGTCCATGGCTCTGACTGATTGGTCTAAACATTTATTTCAGCATCTTCTGAAACTAAGTTTTCCCCGAACCGGTCCAGGATTTTCTTCGCGTAAGTTTCGGCCTGTTTCTCCGCCAGCCCGGTGAATTTCCCCGCGTCGAGCAGGTTCTCCATCTCTTTCCGTGTTATGTTGAACCTTTCGTCCGCCAGGATCCTTTCGATCAGGTCGTTCCTTGCCCCGGTTTCCTTGATGTTCCTGGCTGTCGACACGGCGATCTCCCTGATCGCCTCGTGCAGCAGCTGCCTGTCGCCGCCTTTCTTTACACAGTGCATCAGGATATTTTCAGTCGCCATGAATGGCAGTTCTTCTTCAAGATGTCTTCTCATCATTTCCGGGTAGACCCTCATATTGCCAATCACATTCCTGTACAGTGAAAGTATCCCGTCCGTCGCAAGGAATGCTTCAGGTATATAGATGCGGCGTGCCGCCGAATCGTCAAGGGTGCGCTCGAACCACTGCGTCGATGCCGTCATGGCGGCGTCCTGGGCCAGTGCGATCACATGCCTTGAAAGTGAAGATATGCGCTCGCTCCGCATGGGGTTACGCTTGTATGCCATTGCCGACGAGCCTACCTGTTTGTCTTCGAAAGGTTCGTCCACTTCTTTCAGGTGTGACATGAGACGGACGTCGTTCGAGAATTTCCACGCGCTCTGCGCGATGCCTGACAGGATCGAAAGCACGTTGTAATCCAGCTTGCGGGGGTAAGTCTGCCCGCTTACGTCAAAAATCCCGTCAAAGCCCATCTTCTGTGCGATCAGCTTTTCAAGGCGCTCGACTTTTTCGGCGTCGCCGTCGAAAAGTTCGAGGAAACTCGCCGCGGTACCGGTGGCGCCGCGGCACCCGAGCATTTTTATCTGCGACGTTACGAATTCAAGCGCGTCCATGTCGCTTACCAGGTCCTGCATCCACAGGGTCGCCCGCTTGCCGAGGGTAGTGGGCTGCGCAGGCTGAAAATGCGTGTATGCAAGCGTAGGGAGTGATTTGTGTTTCAGTGCGAATCGTGCAAGCTCAACGATTACTCCGGCAAGGGACGCTTTTATCTGAACAAGGGCTTCTTTCATCAGGATCAGGTCGGTGTTGTCGCCTACATAGCTCGATGTCGCGCCAAGATGTATGATCGGCTTCGCTTCGGGGCACTGTACGCCGTAAGCATAAATATGTGCCATTACATCATGGCGCACCTCTTTTTCACGCTGCTCTGCAACTTCGTAATTTATATCGTATATATGTTCCTTCATGGCCCCAATCTGCCGGTCTGTGATATCAAGGCCAAGTTCCTTCTGGCTTTCGGCAAGGGCGACCCACAGCTTTCTCCATGTGGAGAACTTCCTGTCGGGCGAGAATATCTCCTGCATTTTTTTGCTCGCGTATCTTTCGCAAAGGGGGTTTTCATACCGGTTGCGCATTTTTGAGCCTCCTCAGGACTTCCCTGTATGCACCGAGCACATCGCCGAGATCCCGGCGGAAACGGTCCTTGTCAAGCTTGTCGCCGGTGGCCTTATCCCAGAAGCGGCATGAATCCGGCGAGATTTCGTCCGCAAGGATGATCCTCCCGTCGTGTATGCCGAATTCAAGTTTGAAGTCCACGAGAGTTATGCCGCATTTATCGAACAGCGAAGACAGGAGTCTGTTGATGCGCAGCGCCATATCCTTCATGGTTTCCAGCTGCTCCTGCGATGCAATCCCCAACGCGGTTATCTGGCTCTCGTTCATCATCGGGTCGCCGTATTCGTCGCTTTTCAGGCAGAATTCCAGGACCGTGTTTTTCAGCGGTGTGCCTTCGGGAACGCCGTATTTTTTTGAGAAGCCGCCCGCGGCTATATTGCGGACGATCACTTCGACATTTACGATTTCGACCTTTTTCACCAGCATCCTGGTCTCGTCGAGCATTTTTATGAAGTGCGTCTCAATTCCATTGTCCTCAAGATATTTGTACAGGATATATGATATTTCGGCGTTAAGAGCTCCTTTCCCCTCGAGTTCCGCTTTTTTCGCGCCGTTCCCGGCCGTTGCCGAATCCCTGTATTCCATTATGTAAGTATTATTGTCGTCTCCGGCATATATCGACTTTGATTTGCCTCTGTAAAGCAGTTTTTTTTCCATATCGAACCCTCCGCCCGTGTTTATTTTGATCCGATTACCGGAACATATTTTGCCTTTTATTTGCAGGATTTTTTGCACTACATTCGCCGTAAAATCAAAAAGCCGCTCATCACACCATGCACCGCTACATTTTTCCCGAGGCTGTACACAGCATGATGAACGTCCTTGTTCATCACGCGTAAATTATATTGTCTTATCGGAGTATTTGTCAATGATTCCAGGTATTATAAGTTCTTAGAGGTGATGTAACATTTACTTATACCTGGGTCCTCGCCTGTAGCTGTACATGTGGTAATCAAATCTGGCCGATGACGTTTTTATTATGAAAAATACGGGCTCTGAACCAGTTTTACTGCTAATTGCCGATATCGTCAAGCTCGATAATACCTAAATCTATCAGAGCGACCGACAACAAACTGACCAGCCTGTAAGTCTTGTTTTGTGAGTACCTGGCTTCCTGTTTATCAAAAATTTCCAAGTTCGTGCATCCTATGTTGTCGATTTCAAAGGATATGTGCTGATATTCCTGTTCCTGAAAAAGCTTGCTCTGTTTCTCCTTTTTTCTATGTATTCATAGTTCAGCACATCACAAAATATCCGCCTCAGAAGCGTAAATTCCGTTCTTGCGCCTTCAACTATAAATAATACCCTTCTGACACTTTTATCCCTGTTAATTCTCATAACTGTCCCTGTATTTTGGCAATCCTCCAATGGCAGCGGCATAGCCGGGAAATCGCCGGCAGATCATGTGCAACCGGATATATGGTGGTTCTGCCTTATCTGACGGTACTCCAGCGGTTCCGGCATATCATCGCGGTATGGGTTGAGTTCAAGAACGTAGTGCTTTACATCATGCCACGCACCATGCTTGAATCCAATATCCGGTAACGTTGATACGAGAGAAAAACCCATTTTCTGATGGAATATTTCACTTCCTTCATTGGGACAGCCAAGAACTGCGATGGCTTTGACAAATCCCTGCTGTTTCAATGCATGAAGAAGGTTTTCATACAGCAGTCTTCCTGCACCTTTTTGTGTGCTGCCATTCTTTACATAAATGGAAGTCTCACATACCCACTGGTATGCTTTACGTTCCTTAAACTTGTGTGCATAAGCGTAGCCAACTATTTCACCATTATCCTCGTAAACAAAGAAAGGAAATTTATCTTTGACTGCCTCTATCCTCCCGGCAAACTCGCTGGCAGAAGGCGCAACATACTCAAAAGTATAACAGGTATTATCCACATAATATTTGTATATACCAGATAACGCCTCGGCATCGTTGAGGTTTACTTCACGAATAATCATTTCTGCAGGCTCCCTTCAGCTTATCCCGACTTTCCCAGAAGGTCCCCGGCTAAGGCTTCCCTGATCTGTCGGCAGTTGAGCTGGACAAATATTAAGATATTATCTTTAAATATAAAGCAAATCATACGGAAAAACAACCTGGCCGGCACGCTCCATTTTTGAATGTTATGTCGCTTTTAATCATTACATTTTTGTCATTTTTCTGTCACCGAGCCGTCATCTTTCGTATATAATATGAAACTGGACAAGAATCACAGCAGCCTGCAATGATTGACGTAATAGCCCGGTTGTGAAACTGGCAGGATCAGCGCAACAGCTTCTGCCAGGATACTTAACCGGGGAAGAAGCCCTGTTATTACGGTAAATCTTAACGCAGCTACAAAAGGAGATACAAAAAGTGGAGACACTAAAGAACATAAACTTCACCATTGCATTGGTTTTTTCGGTCCTCTGTCTGTTTCAGCTTGTTTATATTGCAGTTCCGTTCATAAAAAAGGACAAGCCGCATAAAACCCCTGTACTTCACAGGTATGCGGTGCTTATATCGGCACGTAATGAAGAGGCGGTCATTGTAAAGCTTATTGAAAGCATCAAAAATCAGAATTATCCGCCGGAGCTGGTCACGATCTTTGTTGTGGCGGATAACTGTACCGATTCCACAGCAAAGCTTGCAAGAAATGCAGGGTCGTGTCAACTTGTTTTAGGTTTTGCGTTACTGTCTGCCCCTCTCTTTGGGAGGATCATATAGCAAATCCATTATCTCGTATGAATCTAAGTGTCCGTGTCAGCAGAGTTACTTTCCCGCTATTCAGCAGTGTTATGTT
>ENA-UPAD01001264-UPAD01001264.1-bioreactor-metagenome-genome-assembly--contig:-NODE-1264-length-27622-cov-485.174738_pt1 | contig 27622 bp, 26 predicted proteins | sample MGYA00238179_ERZ772710 | MGnify/ENA primary metagenome ERZ772710 (study PRJEB29004, sample SAMN07631245) | bioreactor metagenome | isolation source: Switchgrass digestor | place: USA: Dartmouth...
TATTGTTCTACCAGATTATCCCTTTAAATTCCCTACAGTAACTTTACGCTAACGGCTTATTTGGGGCAGGAAAGCGGTGCCGCGGTGCAGGCAAAGCCGCCGGAAACAGAAGGCATCCGTCAGCTTCAGGCAATAGGATCTTTAAAACCTTAACTTTCAGTTTTAAAATATTAACTTTGTTTCAGTCGTCAAGAAAATAATTAACTGAACCGAAGCTAATGCTTCAGGCATCATAAGCCTTTATTGCCTTTCTTGCCGCAGCATGACATAAAACGCATGTAATAAGTGCCACAACATAGGATATCAAGCATGTCGCAGGAAGCATCCCTGTTCCGGTCAGCTTTCCCGTGATATAACCGGCTGTCTCACTTGCAGCGAAATACATCGGTAACATCAGGCAGATCAACACTATTTTCAGGAATTTCCTGTCCTTCAGCAGCATTACGGGCAGCATGATATTGGCCAGTATGACGATGAAAGCCGTATTGAGCAGCAAATGGCCAGCAGCATGAAGCACGGCAATGTCCGGCAGGAAGAACTGCTTCGCAAGAACACAAAGCAACATAAAAGTGAAGTTGTTGACCAGCGCTATTATATAAATGGAAATCTGAAGTCCGAAGGCTACCGTCCTGGGATTCGAAGGCAGCAATCTTGCAAGCGTTATGATGCCTTTGTTGGAACCAAACCCAATCATCACAAGCATCGTCATGAACCCGACATTTCCGGGATTGACGACATTCGTCAATTCGAAATCACTGCCGCTTATAACGACAATAAACACAAATGCAAGCATCAGAACCAAAATAAACCCTCTTATACTGAAAACCTCAGTGAATAATCTCACTACTGCACGCATTACAACGCCCTCCTATATGTCCCTTCTCTCGAATATGAACGTACCGGATACAATGGATATGATATCCGCTGCAATTATGGATACAGCGGCAACAGGCCAGAAAAACGGCGATGTGGCAATCTTATATATGATTTCCGAAGAAATCAGCCACGTAAGGATAACTGAGACCAGGAAGATCGCCGCCGCCAGGTTCAGAAAATTCTTTGCTCCAAGGCTCGCCGCGACAAGCAGCATGCCGGCGACATGGATCATTACAGAAATCAGGGCGAACCATATCCTGACTGTTACATATGCTTCTGTCCTGAAGCTTTCCGGCCGGTACCATACGCCTGCTGCGTTAAGGCCGGTAAACAGTATGACGAGTACAACAGACGAACCCCCTGCGTACAGGAACCTTGAGTATGCATATTCTCTGCGGCTGACAGGCAGACTGAGCGGGAGCGTCGCCGCAGGCATGTTTTCGATTTTTCCGTCCCTGATATTGATGAGCGGAAGGAGATAAAGCACGATAGGGACCAGTATCAGGCTGCCTGAACATGCGAGCCTGATCATATCATCTGTCATAGCAATGATCTCTCCGGTACTGGCTCCATATCTGGCCAAATGGTAACTTGTATTTACTCCCATCGAATACGACAGCAGCGAATAAACAACGAGCAGTCCTAAAGATACTGGCAGGTATCCCGAGCGCGTCAACACAGACATATTGAACCTCATCGCCTTAATCACTGCATTCACCCGCTTTCCTTGTGTAATATACCATTATGTCCTCGATACCGGGCTTCTCAAGTACGACAGTATTGCCAAACTCCCTGGCGGCTCTCTCGCCTTCCAGGCACAACGCGTCGAAACCGAACCTGTTGACCCTGACGCCCTGCAGCCATGACGGATCGATCCTGTCGATCAGCGATTTTGGCCCCTTCAGCACCCTGTACTTTCTCATCATTTCATCATAAGGCATGGACAGGACTATCCTGCCCTTGTCGACCAGGGTTATCACATCTGCTATCTTGTCCAGGTCCGACGTTATATGGCTTGAGAAAATGATGCTGCATTCACCGTCTTCCATTATGCCATGCAGCAGGTCGAGCACTTCCCGTCTGAAAACGGGATCGAGGCCCGACGTCGGTTCATCCATGATTATCAGTTCCGCGTCATGCGACAGAGCCACAGCTATGGCGAACTTCATTTTCATGCCCTTGGAAAGTTTCGACAGTCTGATTTTCGGATCCAGTTCAAACATTTTGAGATATTTAATAAACCGCTCCTGGTTCCAGTTCGTGTAGAAGCTTGATATCACAGCGCCTATCTTTTCAAGGCGGAGGTGTTCCGGGTATATGTTTTCATCATAGACAAAGCCTATCCTCTGCTTTATTTCCTTCTCAAACTTCTGGTTATCCATCCCGAATACATTGATGGAACCGGAATCCTTCCTGAGCAGGTTCATAATAAGCTTGATAATAGTGGTCTTCCCGGCACCGTTGGCCCCGACCAGTCCCATTACGTAACCTTTTTCCAGTGTCAGACTGACATTGTCCAGCCTGAAGTTCTTAAAATCCTTGGTGACATTTTTCATCTCCACAACAGTATCCATACACGACCTCCATAAACACTTACTGAAATGTCATTTATACCTTATATGCAATCTCCGCTCCCTGAGCCGTCATCACCGCCAGTCACCTGCCACATACCATATACCGACTGCCGCTTGCCATATACCGTCTGCCTCATACCATTTACCGTCTACCGCTTGCTATATACCATCTGCCGCTTGCCATATACCATCTGCCGCATACCATTTACCGTCTACCGCTTGCCATATACTGTCTGCTTCATATAGTACACCCCCTGTCTCAGGCATACCGTCAGCCAATAACATACCACCAGCCGTAGGCATATCGAAACTAGCCGTACAGCAGCTTCGCCATTTCGATAAATTCCTCTTCCCCTATACCGAGAAGCTTGCACTCATCGATCACTTCAGCGAGTTTATCTTCGATCAGGCTGATCTTTTTCTCTCTAATCAGTTCCCTGTTTTTCGTGGCGACGTAAAAGCCCTTGCCCCTTGCCGACTCTATTAGTCCTTCGCGTTCCAGTTCCTCGTATGCGTTCTTTACTGTAATGACGCTAATCTGCAGTTCCCTTGCCAGAACGCGTATCGAAGGCAGCATCTCTTCATCCTCGAGTTTTCCGGATAATATCTGCTTTTTTATCTGGTCGGATATCTGTAGATATATCGGCCTCAAACTGGAATTGGATATTATGATGTCCAGATCCACGCCGTCACCTCCTGTAAATAAAGGATCGTATCATACACTAACTGTATATATTGTTTATATACAGTATATACTCTATAAACACTTATTGTCAAGATAATTTTTTCTTTCAGTATCCTGGACAAATAATTCAGTTATGTGTACATGTCAGCAAAATCAATTAAGAATTCGGAGCAATAACATAAAGAATTTTTATATTATGTAGCCAATGCATGGTCATTTATCCATGTTCGGTCAATTATTGTACACAGAACTGAAATATTTGTCCAAACTGCTTTCACTTTATGAAACATCGGGATCTGCAATGAGAAGAGAACATTTACTAATTCCCGACCGAATAGTGCAGGCTGTCTGTTTCAGGGCAAAGCTCAGTTTTGTGTGTTAAGTGAATCCAAGTGATGGATAAGAAATGGTTAAGCGGGTAAAAAAGGTATTGGGGTATAAAAGGTATTGGGGTAAGAAGGTATTAGGGTAAGAAGGTATTAGGCTAATCAGACTTATTGGGCATCATCTTCCATGACCGGTTTCGCCGGCGGCGGACCGAAGAATTGGTAGTAATTGCACTGGATCCTGCCGTTATAGAGCTTCCGTTTCCTGTCGGCCCTCCTGGCGACCAGGGCTTCGAAGCGCGGATGGGAAGTCAGCACATAGAACGACCATGTATCTAACTTCCTGAAGACGCCGCCCATATCCCTGTACAGCCGCTCGACCTCGGACAGTTCGCCGATCCGCTCACCATAGGGAGGATTGGTAATGATGAAACCGTATTTGTGTTTTGAACTTATCTCTCTGAAATCCCTCTTCTGGAAATGTACAAACTGCGAAACGCCGGCTTTTTCGGCATGGTGCCTGGCAAGACTGAGCACCCCGTCGTCAATATCGGATCCGTGGATCCTGATCTCTTCATCAAATTTTACCTTGTCGGCAGCTTCCTCCCTTGCCCGGTTCCACAGTGCGGCAGGCACCTGGTGCCATTTCTCGGCAGAAAAGCTGCGCTTTGCGCCCGGGGCCATATTTGCCGCCATCATCGCTGCTTCGACCGGGATCGTGCCTGAGCCGCAGAACGGATCGATCAGTTCCCTGCCCGGCCTCCACCTGCTTATAAGCAGCAGGGCGGAAGCCATCGTTTCCTTCAGCGGTGCTTCGCCGACGAGATCCCTGTAACCGCGCTTGTGAAGCCCTGGCCCTGATGTGTCTATTGTGAGGGTCGCCCTGTCCTTGAGAAGGCTCACCTCTATCCTGTAGAGCGGTCCGTCTTCCTCGAACCACTGCTTTTTATATCGCTGCTTCATCTTTTCCACGATGGCCTTCTTGACGATAGCCTGGCAGTCCGGCACACTGGCGAGCTTTGAATTTACAGACTTTCCGTCCACAGGGAATTCCGCATTTTCAGGGAGCCACTCGTCCCACGGGAGGGCTTTCGTCCCTTCGAAGAGTCCGTCAAAGGTAAGGGCGTCGAACTCGCCCATTTTCACCAGCACACGGTCGGCAGTGCGCAGCCATATGTTCGATCTGCAGATCGCCTCTTCATCACCGGCAAAAGTGACTTTCCCGTTTTCGACCTGCTGGTCCTCATATCCCAGCCATTTCAGTTCCCTTGCTACGACCGACTCTATGCCGAACGCCGATGTGGCGATCAGTTGCAGTTTTGACATGTTTCCTCCTAAAACAGTTCCCGTTTTTTATAGAATACCACCGATACCTTCATTGATACAATATACAGCAAAAATGCGGCCACTGCAAAAATCGCCGTTACCAGTACGGGGCTTGTATCATCAAACAGCGTTGTTAAACTCTCTGCCGCATTGCTGCCCTGCTGTCCGGCCGGGTTACCCATCAGCACCGAAGCAAACCCGATAAGCAGGAAAATCCCGATAAAAATGAACCGGTTGACATTCACTGCTTTTATATATCCCAGTTTGAATCCAATGGGCATATAAACCGCCATCAGTATCACATAGACCAGGAACACGCATATGGTTGCTGCCGTTGAAGCTCCTCCATTAGTACTGCCGGCAATAAACGATACAGCGCCGAGAACAATAATCAGTGCGGCCGCAAGGATGCCGGTGCTGAGATACCTGGCCCTGACGACAGTCTCCCGTCCAACAGGCAGGGAATCGATCAATCTCAGGGTATTGTTTTTCTCATCCTCATACATCGTCATATTGATAAAGCGGTACAACGTAACCAGGGCAGCCATAGAAAACGCCATCTGATACTGTTTTGGGCTCATTGCAAGAAATACGGCAAGAAACACGAGCAATGTAATAACGTAGCTTTTTATCGACTTTACCTGTATCTGAAAATCCTTGACCGCAAGACGGATCGTTTCATTCTTCATTTGCCTCTTCCTCCCTTGCTATCCTGACCAGAAGGTCGTCCAGCGATACCTTTTCGATTTTATAACGGACATCCGGATAATTACCGGTCAATTCTCTGATAAAGCTTTTCGGATCATCGGTTATTCCGCTGAAACCGAATTCGCCTTTTTTAACGCCGATCAGCCGCTCTGACAAACCGGCGATGCTGCAACTGTTCTCGACCTTGAACAGCCTCCATTTGTCCAATATCGCATCTTTCTCATCGCTGATCACTATCCTGCCGTCTTCGATGAATGTTACGAAATCAGCAATTTTTTCGATATCCGAAGTGATATGTGAAGAAAAGAATATGGAGCAGTTTTCGTCCTGTACCACTTCCAGCAGCAGTTCAAGCAATTCGTTCCTGATGACAGGATCAAGCCCGGAAGTGGGTTCATCAAGTATAAGGAGTTCCGGCTTGTGCGCCAGTGCAAGCGCAAGGGCCAGTTTGACTTTCATGCCCTTTGACAGTTCGCTGACTTTTTTGGATGGGTCGATATCTAACTTTTTCATCAATGACAGGCCCTGGTCCCTGTCCCAGTTCGGATAGAAGCTGCCGAAAAAATCCAGGTTCCAGCCTGCAGCCATGTTTTCATAAAAGTACTGCTCTTCGCTCACATAGCCGACCCTCCTCCTGATCTCATCGGAGTTCCGCCTGCTGTCAAGGCCGAATACCTCGATGGAGCCTGCCTCAAACGGTATAAGATCCATTATGCACTTGATGACGGTGGTTTTCCCGGCTCCGTTCCTGCCGATGAATCCCATGATATACCCTTTGGGGATTTGAAAACTCACTTCCTTCAATGAGAACTTCTCGTACTTCTTGACCAGTCTGTCCACATTCAGCACAACATCCATTCAAACCACTCCAATCTGCTAATACAATCTGTATGCGTCCTTGCTCCGGCTTCCGGTCACACCTGTCCGAACTCATCAAGGATATCCCCAAATATCTTCCGGATGCCGTCGTCATCGATACCAAGCTCCCTGCAAAGTTCGATCCCATTTTCAAAGCTTTTTTGTATCTCTTTCAGTTTGGACTCCCTTACGAACTCTGCCCCGGCCTGGGCGACAAATGAGCCTTTCCCCTGGTTCGTCACTATATATCCGCTGGTTTCAAGGTCTTCATATGCCTTTTTTACCGTGATCACGCTTATCTCCAGTTCTTTGGCAAGAGCCCTGATAGACGGCAGCATATATCCCGGCGGCAGTTCTCCGCTCATGATCTGCTCTATGATCTGCTTCTTGATTTGCTCATACAGCGGAGTCGGATCATTATTCGACAGTGCTATGAACAAAAAACCACCTCGTTTAAAAAGTCAACTGTGTATATAAGTTTATATACAGTACGTATACAGTTTATCACTGTATATACACACTGTCAATACTTCGGAAATAAATAAATTTGAAAAAATATCCCTTTATTGTATAATAAGTATGGTTATCGGCAGCACTTTCAAGTGCCGCCTATATAGCCGCAGACTCGGAATAATGCAGGCTGACAGCCGCACGGATCGCGAACGGAAAAATGCCATGTGCCTGCCCGAGGTGTATTTCCCGAGTGCATCACCGGGAACGGCGTTTGTGTAAATGCGATAATACCGGTCATCTGTAATGTCAGTGACCTATAATGCCGAATATAACGATTTTCCGGAGGTTTTTATGAACGAGTCGAAAACAGGATTCTTTAAGAGTTTCTTTTACAGCATCACAAGCTTTGGCAAGTACAGGCTGTTTTTGAGGCAAAGCACCGGCAGGGTCGTCGCCTATCTGATACTGCTCTCTCTTGTGCTTGCACTGGCCATATGTGCAAGTTGGTACTCCCAGGTAAGCGAGTTGATAGACATATTTTCGGGAAAAATACTGGATGACGTGCCGGATTTCAGGCTCGAAAACGGAAAACTGGAAATCTATGCTGAAATGCCTATCGTCATCGACGGTGATCTTCCCGTCGTGATAGACACCAGGACCGATACAGACCCGGAAGAGATCCTGTACCAGTACGATAATGTAATACTGATCACCAGCGAAAAGATGATCCAGAAGAATTATCTGCAGCGGCAGGAAGTGCCATGGAGTTTATACGGCAATTTGACTATGACACGGGACAGCCTTGTAGAGGCGATCCCGGTACTGAAGCCGACACTTGTGATCATATTTGCTATATTTGTCATTTTCTTCAGCGTGTTTTTCATAGCAGGAAAATTTTTCAGCGCATTCATTGTCAGCCTGATAGGCCGGGCTGTCAACGCAGCGAAGGGTACGCGCCTTTCAGGCCGCAACATATTCAAGATCAGCGTATATTCCATGACATTGCCCCTGGTAGTCGGTACCTTGCTGGATATTTTCAGGATCAACATACCTTTCCTGTGGGTATTGTTCTACGTCGGCTGCAGTATTTATGTCTTCGGAGCATTAAGCAGCATAAAAGCCGGACTTGATACGATGTACGGGAACTTCGGCGATTTCAGCAACTCCGGCACTTTTGGCGGCTTTGACAATTTCGGCGGCTTTGGCGGTTCAGGCGATGATTCGGACGACGTCGGCGGATCCGGCAATGGCGGTCATGAAGAAAATGACCGTGGGAAAGAGCAGGACGGCACAGATGATCCCGACGCTCAGAACGGCAGCCCCGGGAATGGCAGCTCCGGGCCGGATAGCTCCACAGAGCCGGATAAGCCGGCAGGATCGGATGATTCCGCCGGAACGGATGACTGATTGGGTTTCGTTAATTCGTGCGACACCGTCCTGTTATCCTGCACTAAAATCGCTGATCAGTTTTCCCGACCTGTTGCCGGCGTGATTTTAACAGCCGAATGCAAAAAATCATCATGCTTGTCCGGACGGTATCCAATTCGGCATTTATTGGTCACTTATTTCTCCACTTAGTTCCTGCCTGTTTAAATCGCACTATATTGCATGAAAATCAGACTTTTGAAAAACCTATATAAATGTCGGTGTATGTTGCTGAGCAACCTGCCGCACATACAGCGCTGCACTGTTGCAATGCATACTGCCAGAACGGGCAACTGCACGGTGAATGACTGCTTACATACTATTTATCATGTATTTTTCGGAGGAGCACATAAACATGAATATGAGCAATGAAAACAGCATAAAGTTCAGCGACGTACCGGAATCGCTCTGGATCGGTACCACAAGCGACACAAATTACGCATCCCTGGATGATGACACAGATGTGGATGTGGCAATCGTGGGCGCGGGTATCACCGGACTTACGACCGCTTATCTGCTGCGCGGGCACGGCCTCCGCATAGCCGTTATCGAGGCCAACCGCATTGCAAAAGGCGTGTCTGCGCATACGACCGCCAAGATCACGTCCCAGCATGCACTTAAATACTACAAAATGATCAATGCCGTCGGAGAAGAAAAGGCAAAGCAGTATGCCCAGGCGAACCAGTCAGCCATTGACCTGATAGATAAAATAATCCATGAAAACAATATAGACTGTGATTTCAAAAGGGTCCCTGCATTCGTGTTCACCCAGGACAGAAACATGATACAAAAGCTTGAGGATGAAACAGAATCTGCACTCAGACTGGGATTGCCCGCCGAGTATACGGAAACGCTCGACCTTCCCTTTGGCATCGAAGGAGCGATGAAATTCACAGGCCAGGCATATTTCCATCCCCGGAAGTATCTGCTGGCACTGGCAGGGCTGGTCGAGGGCGAAGACTGCAGGATATATGAAAATACCCGGGCAGTCGATATCCGGGAAGGCGACCCCAATATAGTCGTTACTGACAACGGAAAGAAAATCAGGGCAAAATACGTGGTACAGGCCACACGTTATCCTTTCTTTGACAAGCCGGGACTTTATTTTGCCAGGGTTTACCCCCAGCGCACATACCTGATGGCGCTCAGGATAAGGGGCGATTTCCCTGAAGGCATGTATATCAGCGCTGAAGAACCGACGAGGACTCTTCGTCCGCATGCAGGCAGCGATATCTCAGTAGTACTGGTGGGAGGCGAGAACCACAAGACAGGACACGGCAAAAATCTGCACAACCACTACGAGATCATCAGGGATTTTGCAAAGCCGATGTTCGATATTGAAAGCATACCATACAGATGGTCGGCCCAGGATTATACCGCAATGGATGAGATACCGTTCATAGGGTCCATGACTGCAGGCAGGGAAACGATATTCGTAGCCACCGGCTTTGACAAATGGGGCATGACGAACGGTACCGCAGCGGCAATGATCATCTCCGACCTGATCATAAATGGCGAAAGCCCGTGGGAAGAAGTTTTCAGTCCTTCGCGCTTCACACCGGCAGCGTCGGCGAAGAACTTCATCAAAGAAAACTTCGATGTGGCGGTAAACCTGATATCCGGCAAGCTGAATATCCCTGAAGAAACCGAAAAAGTTGAGAAAGGAAATGCGGAGATCACAGAAGCGGACGGCTATAAGGTCGGCGTTTACCGTGACAACGACGGCAAACTCCACTATGTGAGCACGACCTGCACCCACCTGGGCTGCGAACTCAAGTGGAATTCGGCAGAACTGTCGTGGGACTGCCCGTGCCACGGATCAAGATTCACATACACCGGCGAGGTCATTGAAGGCCCTGCGCTTGAGTCGATAAAGCCGCTGGAAAGCGGCCTCGGCACAGGCCCAGAAAAATAGCCGGGCGGATGCCCGGTCATCACATTGATGCTGAGGCCGGGCAAATGCCCGATCATGGAGTTGATGCTGAAGCCGGCGGATGCCCGATCATGCATTGGAGTTGCTGCGTGAACAGCTACTGACCGGCTCATTTGCTCCAATGAGGGCGCAGGTCACTCGCCGTCCATGGCTCGGGACCAGCGCCGGCAGCGTCCATGCTGCCGGTTGTGGTTCCTGTTGCCTCATTCGAGCTGCATGACCCGGTCGTATCTGTATCGCTTGCAACTCATCAATGTCTTGATCGGGCATCCGCCGGCTTATCCTGCCTGTAAGCGAATCGGGCAGTACAGTATAAAAATGCCCGCTGACCGTATCAGCGGGCATCCGTACCGATCCATGAACTTCAGTTCATAAGTTCGCTCTGTACAAGCAGTTTCCGGCTCAGAAACATGAAGAGCAGCGAACAAAGAAGGTTGGCCAGGATGACGGGTATCATCAGCATCACTGGGTCTTCGATACCTGCTGCCAGGTTCAGGACTATGGCTATAACACCGCCCGGTATCGCTGCCGCCATAATGAACATCAGCCGCATGAACATGAGCAATACCGCATTCGTCATATGTCCCATGATCCTGTATGTAAATACACCTGCTGAAGTAAAAAGCAGCGTATATGCCGCAAGCAGAAGCACACTGAACACAGCCTCCCGTGCTCCTGCTCCAAGAAGTATCGCTGCTATCACCACTATGATCGATTCTGCCAGCATGTTCTTGACAATGCTGGGCAGTACTGCATACATCAGCTTTCTGAACGGACTTTCAGGTATAAGATATATGTATGGTTTCCTGAACTCTGCATTCCAACTGTCCGTAGTCGTGTTTACGATCATCGAAAAAACGATCATCGTAAACACGATTGTAAAATCAAACCCGACCGCCAGTCCGACCACCAGGTAGATCGAACCGTTGATGAAATCCCTGAACGCCAGCATCGGGCCTCTCTTTTTCATCTCAAGGAACTGCCTCGACATTATGGCCGCTGCCCCCTCCCTGAAACTGCCTTTGGCCTTGACGACCTTTTTGACAGTCAGGCCGGCTGCATCATACCCGTTGTTCCTGAGGGCGTCCACCACCTTCTGCAGCCTGATGGAATCAAGCTGTGCCTTTTCGTAGAAGTCCACATCCTGCGAATAGTATATCCTGGCAAGCACAAATGCTGATACGAGCAGAAGCAGTGTTGCAGGTATGAAACCTGTAATAAACTGATCATTCAGCAAAGCCGCAACCGCCCATTTTGCCCAGCCGAACAGCGGGAATGCATTATAGATCGGGCTGGTGAAAAACGTTATTGCCGCCTCTCCGAAATCATGGCCGTTGGTCAGCCAGATCACTGCATATATAACTGCGACCGCGCCGAAGAAGATCCATAAATACTTCTTTAGTCTCTTTTTCAGGCCTTCATGGGCGATATCCTGGATATAGATATAATAGTAGAGTATGAATATACAGAATATCAGCAGCGCCATCACCAAAAGCGTTGCCAGCAATTTCAGCGGAGTCATTGCGCTTCCGATGAGCCATGGGAAATAGAAACACATGAATATCGACGTCAGGATCGAGCCGGGCAGCGACTGCAGCGTGGAATACAGCAGTATCGTCCTCTTCGTCAGCGGCGCGCTGAACAATATGCTCGCTTCCGAATATGTGAAAAGCCCGCCCTGCTGCGACAGTGAAGACAAAACCAGTGTCATCCCGATAAAAAGCTGTACTCCTGCGACAGCGATCTCTCTTCCCCTGGCGCCCACTAAGCCCTCATAAAACTCAGGGATCACAAGCATCAATATAGGACCGCTCAATATGAACAGAGCCGCTATTATCGTCAGTAATGCATTCAGAGGTTTTCTGAACAACCGCCTGATCCTGTTGGCATACTGCCGTGCCAGCAAATAAACCACTGCGTTCATGCTGATACCTCCGCACCGTTCACATCAGTCATTTCAAAGAAGAGGGACTTGAGATCCTTTCCGTTCGTTCCTTCCCTGGTAGTCTCATAAACGATGGATCCCTTGTTCATGATATAAGCCCTGTCCCAAATATCACTTATGGTGTCGATGATGTGCGTGCTTATCAGGATGCTGACCCCCTTCTGCTTAAGCTCTCCAAAGACGGCAAGCATCTCACTTATCGCCTTCGGATCGAGGCCTATGAGCGGTTCATCGAACAACACGGCTTTTGGCTTTATCATCAGAGCCAGAACGATACTGACTTTCTGGAGCATACCTTTAGACAGTTCCCTGCTTAAGGAATCCTTTTTGTCCAGTATCTCGAATCTTTTCAGCAGCTGTTCCGCTTCCTCCTGCCAGCCTTCTTCAAGCCGGTATGCCTTTGCTATGAACTGCACATGGTCCCATATCGTCATCAGGTCGAACAGCGCAGGGATCTCCGGCACGTAACCGAAAACCCTTTTTGCCTCGATGCTTTTATTAGGCATTCCGCAGATGGTGATCTCGCCTTTATAATTCAGCAAACCTGCGATGCTCTTGATAGCCGTCGATTTTCCCGCGCCGTTGGGGCCAAGCAGCACAGTCACTTCACCGGGGTGAACGGTGAAACTGATGTCGTTTACCGCTGTGACTTTGTCATACTTCTTTACAAGATGCCCTACCTTAATCACTTCTGACCTCCTATGATCCGCTTCCCGCATTTAACCGGAAAAAGCTGATGTGTACGATCTGCATACAGTCTACGCACATATTCCATTACTGGTCTGATATGCGCGACATACCAAAAAATTCATCGAATATTATAACACATTGTTCGAAGAAAATTTTCCGTTTGTAGGAAAATTTTCTTACAGCAGAAGTGTTTCAACGAGGAAATCAGGTATCCATAGCCTCGTTATAGCACATTATTCAAAGGAAATTTTTCGGTTGTAGAAAAATTTCCTCACATAAAAAGTGCTTCAACAGCAAAGCATCAATAAATTTTCGTAACCTTGGTTACCGATTTCTTATATGGCCCGGTACTACAATAGAGGTGTAAAACAAAAAGCATGGTGCCAGGCACGTCATACAGGCACATATTTTCGGACAATGACCGGAAAGGTGCCGCGCCGGCCACGGAAAATGCAGGAAAGGAGCAATATCATGGTCAGGAAAATAGTTAAGATAAATGAAGAAAAATGCAACGGCTGCGGGCTCTGCATAAATGCATGCCACGAAGGGGCCCTTGTGCTGGAGAACGGTAAAGCAAAGCTGGTATCCGACGCTTACTGCGACGGTCTTGGGAACTGCCTCCCCGAGTGCCCGACAGGCGCGATAGAGATAATCGAGCGTGAAGCGGGAGCTTTCGATGAAGCAGCCGTAAGCAAACGCCTCGGGGAGACGGGGCTGACTACCGCACAGAATGGTCAGGATTCAGATCAGGGCAGACATGGAGCAGGCGATCCGGAAAATCCGGCTTCACACAGCCATGCCTTCCATGCAGCATCCGGCTGTCCCGGTTCACGCATGCGTTTCATAAACAGGAACGCCGATCCCGATCAGGATACGGCAGGGGAAAATATCCCGCCACACACAGGAACAGGCATACAGGGCACCGGCGCAGATACGAAACCGGAATCACAGCTCAGGCAATGGCCCTGCCAGATCAGGCTGGTTTCCCCCAATGCGCCGTATTTCCGCAACGCGCATCTGCTGGTGGCTGCGGACTGCACCGCGTACGCATACGCGTCGATCCACGAGGAATTCATGAAGGGCAGGATCACGATAATAGGATGCCCGAAGCTCGACGATACGGATTATTCCGAGAAGCTTGCCGCAATTCTTGAAAACAACAATATCCAGAGCATAACGGTTCTCAGGATGGAAGTCCCCTGCTGCGGCGGACTGGTCCAGGCAGTCAGGGACGCCATGCTGGCAAGCGGCAGAATAATACCATGGAATGTCGTTACAATAAGCATCGACGGCAACATAATGAATCAATAGAAAAATCGACTTTTACAATATGATAAAACGTCCGCAATCCATGCCGCATAAACAGGGTCATATGGCGCACCCAGTGATATCATCCCAATGCTATGTCCAGTACCATCATCAATGCAAAGCCAAGGATGCATCCTATGGTGGAATAATCGGAACTGTCCGACGACTGGGCTTCAGGCAGCAGTTCCTCGACAACGACATATATCATGGCACCTGCCGCAAATGCCATCGCATATGGCAGCATCGGCTTTATTGCCATGACCGCGACAACCCCCAGCACGCCCGCTATGGGCTCCACGATCCCTGAAACCTGGCCGTACCAGAAACTCTTGAGCCTTGAAACTCCTTCCCGCCTGAGCGGTATCGAAACTGCCGCTCCTTCAGGCAGGTTCTGGAGGCCCATCCCGAGAGTAAGTATGAGAGCGCTTGCCAACGTAGCCGATCCCAGGTTGTTGGTGGCTGCGCCTATCGCAACGCCGACGGCAAGACCCTCAGGTATATTATGTAAAGTGATGGCAAACACAAGCAGTACGACGCGCTTCCATCCGGATTTGATCCCTTCCGCCTTTTCACCGGGCGAACCTATGTGCAGATGTGGAAGCAGAGAATCCGCGAGCTTCAGGAAAAGTCCCCCTGCAAGGAATCCGGCGAGCGGAGGTATCCATACAGGCAGACCCAGCTCTTCCGACATCTCTATGGAGGGAGCGAGCAGCGACCAGAAGCTTGCCGCGATCATAACTCCTGCCGCCGATCCGAGCATCGTATCGAGGACTCTTTTATTTATGGACTTGAAAAAGAATACAAGGGCAGATCCGACTGCCGTCATGAACCATGAGAACCCGGTGGCTATCAACGCCTGTACGACAGGGTTAAAATTGCTGAACAACGCATCCATACGAAGACCTCCTACAGCCTGCTCTTAATGTCGATCACAGCACCTTGTCCGGCAAAGGTACCCCAACAGATACAGTTGTCTGCCTGCATTTTTTGCACAAGCCGTAGAATTTCACCCTGTGATCTGTTACCAAAAAACCGTCTTTCTGAAGTATCTGCTCCTCCAGTGCGTCAAGAAGATCGTCTTCGACCTCGGAAACATCGCCGCATTTTGTGCAGATAAGGTGATGATGGCGATGGTCCTCATCCTGGCGGGACAGCTCATATCGGCTGAACCCGTCGTCCAGGTCGAGTTTCACAACTGCCCCGACTTTCTCCAGAAGCGTCAGCGTCCGGTACACCGTCGCTATCCCGATATCCGGATTATTTTCCTTTACATAGTTATATATTTCATCGATACTGAGATGACTGTCTTTATGCCTTATAAGAACATCCAGCACAGCACTTCTCTGGTCGGTGAACTTGTAACCGCTCTTTTTCAGCAGTTCCATAAGATCATGCTTCTGGGACTCATCCATCGGTTTTCCCTCCTGTCGGGGTTATTTTACCGCCCTTTTCTCTTTATCGTGCTGCGCCCCGTTTGTGCTCCGGATACTGCACGATCCCCACAGCGAACATCCCCGGCAATTTTCACAGCCGCCCGCGATCCGTGGAGCCGAACCGCATCGCGGGCATTTTTCCGGCCTGTCACTTTCATATTCATACCCACATACACAGCATATCGTCTTCATTCATATCACTTCCATTATACCACTATCGTCAAACCAGCAACAGGAACCGCGCAACCAGTCCTCCGACCAGGAATGCTGATACAAGGCTTCCCAGCCAAATAACTGCGGCCTCGCCCTTCGACCTTTCCTTGAAAATGACGATGACCGCAGCGATACACGGCACAAACAGCGTTATCGTGATCAGCGCCGTCATCAGCTGCGGGCCTGTCAGCGCCAGGCTGCTGAGCCCTGCCGCGCCGAAATCCCGTCTGATCATGCCCATTATAAACACGGTCGCCATTTCCTTCGGCAGCATCAGCCATTGCTCTGTCAGAGGCGCAATAGCCGCCTGTATTGCTTCAAGTATCCCGAAATACTGAAGCAGTGAAATGATAAGGGCGCCCAGTGCAAAAAGAGGGGATGCTTCCTTTAAAAACATTTTAGTCTTTACAAATGTTTTCTTCAACACATTTTTAACGCCCGGCAGACGTATTGGCGGCAAATCTATCAGAAGGCCGGTGGATTCGCCGGGCAAAAGCCTGTTCAGGAGCCTGCCCGCCAGTCCGAACAGCAGCACGAGTACAAACACATAGAACAGTATATACAACGGGCCAAGCGATGAGAGCATGCCTGCAATGACGCCCAGCTGTGCAGAGCACGGGATGGTCAGCCCCAAAAGAGCGGTGGCGATGAATCGTTCACGCCTGGAGCCCAGCAGCCTCGTTGTCATCGTGGCAGCGGTGAAGCATCCGAAGGCAAGTATGGTCGGGATTATCGCCCTTCCGTTAAGCCCGACCCTTGTCATCACCTTGTCTGTCAGAACGGCTATCCTCGGCAGGTAGCCGGAATCCTCCAATATGGACAGCATAAGGTAGAATCCGACGACCAACGGAAGCAGCAACCCCAGTATATAGACCGGCGTCATCGTGAGCAGTCCGAACTCGCCTGCAAGGATCTGTCCCAGGAACGAGTCCGGCGGGATCACCTTGCCGATGAGGTCAGTGATAAATGGCCGGTACATCCCTTCCATTATTTTTTCCTCGGTCAGTTCAACGACTGTCTGCCCCATAAAGACGCCCACGAACATAAATACGAGGAACAATGTTACGATAAGCATCGGGATCCCTGTCAGCGGCCTGAGCATCAGACGCCCCAGCTTTACAGAAAAACTTGCTTTGTCATCGGTCTCGTTCACGGCTGCCGCTATTATCTCATCGACCCTTTCACGCCTCTGCCTGTACAGTTTCTCCTGCAGCCCGGCAGGCTGCATCCCGACCCTTTTGCATGTCTCGCCGTCATCTTCGAGCACCATGAGTGCCTCGGGTTCTGTCAGGCCTTTCTCCGTATATGGCTTAAGGAGTTCAGCAACGCCTGCCAGCCGGTTGCCCTGCGACGCGTCCCCTATCCGGCCCAGTACTTCGGCTATACCGATATTTTTCACCGCCATCGTGGGAATTACGGGAACGCCAAGCATTTCCGAAAGCTTCTGCACATTTACGCCTATCCCGTTCTTTTCGGCTTCATCCATGAGGTTGAGGGCCACTATGACCTTCTTGCCCATGTCTATAAGCTGCTGGGTGAGGAACAGGTCACGGTGCAGATGTACCGCGTCCACCACGTTCAGTACCAGGTCAGCCTCGAGGATGATATCCCTGGCTGCCTTTTCCTCGTCATTGAAGGATGAAACCCCATATACCCCCGGGGTGTCTATCACGTCGTAATCATGATACCTTCCCCTGCTTATTTCCACAGTGGTCCCCGGAAAATTCGATACATCCACGTACATGCCTGTAAGGGCATTAAAAAAGACAGACTTTCCCACGTTTGGATTGCCTGCCAGTACAAGTTTCGGAGCATCTGCCGCATGGGTCTCTCCGGCTCTCCCCGGTTTTTGAGAAGACATGGCCTATCCTACCCTTTCTACCTTTATTTTGTGCGCCAGCTTATGTCCTATGGCTACTTCCTGCTTCCTGTTTTTCAGGATCACCGGACCGTGCGGAACTATTTCGGCGCACTGCATCCTGGAACCCTCAGATATGCCGAGCCTTATGGCCTGTGAACGTACGAGGGCATCTTTGATATTGACTATTTCGATCCGATCTCCACGCTTTGCTTCGTCCAGTGTCATACATATCACCCGGAATTGATAATTGATAATTGATAATCGTTATCATTTACTATCTAAATTGTAACCCCATTGATAATGAATGTCAATATCAATTAGATGTGAAAAATGAACAAAAAATGGCCGGAAAATCAAAAGAAAACCGGGCAATAATCACATGAGCGCCGGGACAATCCAAATATTCCCGAACAGTTCAGATTTTCATGGTCATCCTTACATGTTCCATGCCCGCTTCCATGAAGACATCGCCTTCACGTTCGAAACCAAGACGTGAATAAAACCCCTCGGCAGTAAGCTGGGCGTCAAGCACTATCTTTTCTGCGCCCCTGTCCTTCGCAAGTGCGATCAGCAATCTGCATATGCCGTCACCTATGCCGCACCTGCGCATTTTCTTCCTGACCGCGATCCTTCCGATCCTGGCTTCATCGCCGCTGAACAAAAGCCTTCCGCAGCCGGCAGGCTCGCCATCGACAACTGCCAGTACATGGACCGCCTCATCGTCCCTGCCGTCCATCTCTATATCTTCAGGCACTCCCTGTTCTTCGATGAAAACTTCGCGCCTGATATCATATACCTGTTCCATTTCGTCCTTCGTCCCGACCTTTTTTATTACCACCATCGATCCTGTACCTTCCTTTCAAATTTTTTATTCCGCCAAATCATGCTTTCCAGGTTTTACGGCCGCCTGTTCAAATGCCCGGTCTGTAAAACCCCGGAAATCCGGCCGCTGCTCTTTTTGCTGATATCATGCCGACATCCGACCGTACGTCAGTATTATATCAGCATCATGCCGGCACCGCTTCCTTCCATGTGCCAATATAGCTTCTTCATGTAATGTCGGTGCCGCTTCTCCGCACGGTACCGGCGTTTGCTCCTCTTCCGGCGCCGATCCGGCTTCTTTCCGTGGCAAAGGCGTTGTTTTCCAACAATTTATTATTGCTTCTCTGCACGCCAGCTTACATTATAGCATCTCACATTATAGCACAGGCGCTTCAGCTCATCACTGCATCAAAAATAGTACTTTTTCCCCATAAATGTTGTGACTGCCGTACCTTTTTTTATTTTAAAGAGGTTATAGAATAAAATCAGGAGGTGTTTCCATGAACATTTCCTTAAAAAGCTGCAAGGGGACGGCGGCTGTTACGACAGCCCTGGCGATGACGCTGATCCTTGGCTTCAGTGCGCTTGTCGTGGATATCGGCATTGTAAGCATACAGAAGAGCAAGCTCCAGAACGCCGTCGATTCAGCCGCCCTGGCCGCAGCGCAGGACCTGCCCTTCACTGCCGACGCAATCGATACTGCACGGGCATACCTGGACAGCAACGGTTTCGAATCGGCATCAATAAATGTAAGTTTTGCGAATAATGACAGGCAGGTGACCGTAGAAGCAGCCCGGTCGTTTGACTACATGCTTGCCGGAGTCTTCGGCATGGACTCCGTTGAAGTCAGGGCTTCGGCAACGGCTCAAAAGGGAGGCAGATACCTGAGAGGCGCGTTTGAATATGCCGTATTCTCGGGCGACAGGAACCAGGAACTCATCCTCAACTCAAACGGCACGGATACATATATAGATGGAAGCGTACATTCCAACAACGGTTTCCGCTACAACGGCAACCACGACTCGCTGGTTATCACGGGCGTGCTCGACACTGTCGACAGGATCACGCTCAACAGCAGCCATGTGGACATCGGGGAGCAGCGCTCTTTCAGCAGCTATATTGAAATGCCCGATTTTTCTGAAGAAATAAAGCAGCTCGCACAAAAGCAGGGCACCTACTACAACACCAGCCAGAGCTTCAACGGCGATCTCCACGTCGATGAAGCCATATACGTAAACGGGCACATCAACTTCAACTGCAACAAGTTCTCCGGCATCGGGACCATATTTGCCAAAGACAATATCAATTTCAACCATTCAGTCGTATATGAAAGCCCGGGCACGGATTCCATCTGCATATACTCGCAGAACGGCAATATCCACTTCAATAACTCCGGAGCTGTCATCCGAGGCACCATCTATGCGCCCAACGGTACCGTCGTTCTCAATAACGGCATCCACACCATATACGGAAGGATAATAGCGCAAAAGATCATTTTCAACGGCGGCATCGAAGTTTACAGTTCACCGGGAGACCTTGTCTTCATGGAATCCTTTGACGAAGGAATCAGGCTTGTAAGATAAAGCCTGTCCCCAATATAAGCAAAGCCCCTGTAAGGACATCTTGCCAACTCCCCCCACCTGTCATCGGGACTCCAGGTATCAATGGAGTTCCGATGTACAGTTCGGGCACCTTACAGCGTCCTTGTGGATAACGGTACGGCAGTACGGGCATTCCTTCGTCGTCACCGGCGCCGGTTCAGGCTTCTTCCTGAACCTGTTAACCTGTTTTACGAAAATGAATATGACGAACGATATGATCAGAAAATCGAGTACATTCGTCAGAAACAGGCCATAGTTGAAAGTGGGCGCCCCTGCTTCCTGTGCAGCGGCAAGCGTGTCGTAGCGCCTGCCGTCAAGGGCTATGAACAGGTTTTCGAAGCTCAGTTCGCCGCGCTTCGTTAAAAATGTCAGCAGCGGCATTATGATGTCATTTACCAGCGATGTCACTATCTTTCCGAACGCACCGCCTATGATGACGCCTACTGCAAGGTCGATAACACTGCCTTTCATTGCGAATTCCCTGAATTCCTTGAAAAATTTCATCTCAAACCCTCCACATATGTCCTTATCTTCCTGAGCACTACCGTATGGCCGAGGTGTATGTCCGGCGCCGTCGGGTCCAGCCCCAGCTTTACTGTCAGCGGCCTGCCTGTCTTCTGTGAGTTGCGGAGCTTCTCTTCAAGCTCTCCGGCTTCGATTATCTCTTCTGCCCCTTTGCTGATAATTTTTAGCTGTTCTCCAACAGAGAACATAAAACTGCCTGCTGCAACTTATTATTTTTACATAAAACCGGCTTGCAAAATCGTCATCTATGGCTATTCGCCTATTATCTTGACTAGTACGCACTTCTCGCGTCTGCCGTCGTATTCGCCGTAAAAAATCTGCTCCCAGGTCCCGAAGTCAAGCTTCCCGTTGGTTATGGCAGCTACGACTTCGCGGCCCATGATCTGCCGTTTCAGATGAGCGTCCGCATTATCTTCGAAGCCGTTATGTTCGTACTGGCTGTATGGCTTCTCCGGCGCAAGTTTCTCGAGCCACACCTCAAAGTCATGATGGAGCCCGGGTTCATCATCGTTCACAAATACGCTGGCAGTAATATTCATTGCATTGACCAGCACAAGCCCTTCCTTTATCCCGCTTTCATCGATGCATTTCTGGACCTGCTGCGTTATGTTGATATAAGCCCGCCTGGTCGGCGTATTGAAATAAAGTACTTTGCGGTATGACTTCAAATGTACCTCCTCCGAAATCCATCCGTATTGCTCAAATCCTGCCTGCGCCGCTGAGAGCCGTTTGCGGGTTTCAGCGCAGTGCGGCCGCAACCGGCGCTTCCGCCGGTATCCGGTCTCTCATCTCATCGAATACTCATGCAGCAGCTTCGCCCTTATGTCCCACAGTTTCTGCGACAGGTCCACGTAATACCTGTGGGGGTTCTCGAACCTCTTCACTTCCTCCCACAGCGTATCTACCTGTTCACGGCAGTAATCCCTTATCGTGCGCAGGTCGGGAGATTCATAGACGCATCTGCCTCTGTCAAATATCTTAACCATAAGCTTTCTGGCGCGGAAGTTGGTGACGGTCTTTCTCTTCCACGTATATTCCGGGTCGAATATCTCGTACGGCTCATTGTCATTGATCACTTCGTCGTGCAGGGTGATCACATCCGCCAGGGCCTTGCCGCTGTCCCTGTCGTAAAGCCTCCATACCTGCTTGAAAGCCGGATTGGTGATCTTCTCGACATTCTCGCTCACTTTTATCTTCGGGATTATCTTCCCGTCCTCCTCAACGGCGCTGAGCTTGTAAACGCCGCCGAAGACAGGCTCCGACCTCGAAGTGATGAGCCTTTCCCCGACTCCGAACGAATCGACGCAGGCGCCCTGGCTGAGGATGTCCCTGATTATATACTCGTCGAGGGAATTCGAAGCTACGATGGCGCAGTCCTTGAAACCGGCCTCGTCCAGCATCTTCCTGGCCTTGCGCGACAGGTACGTAATATCGCCTGAATCTATCCTGATGCCTTTGGGCCTGTAGCCCCTGGGCACGACCTCTTCGTTGAATACCCTGATCGCGTTGGGAACTCCGGATTTCAAAACGTTATACGTGTCCACGAGCAGCGTACAGTTGGAAGGATAGATTCGGGCATATGCCCTGAACGCTTCAAGCTCCGACGGGAACATCTGTATCCAGCTGTGCGCCATGGTACCAAGCGCAGGTATGCCGTATTCCCTGTCGGCTATGGTGCATGCCGTGCCGACACATCCTCCTATGTAAGCCGCCCTTGCGCCTTCCACGGCGCCGTTGTACCCCTGGGCCCTTCTTGAGCCGAACTCCATTACCGGCCTTCCCTGCGCAGCGGTGACTATCCTGTTGGCCTTGGTTGCTATCAGGCTTTGATGGTTTATTGACAGCAGCAGCATCGTTTCGATGAACTGCGCCTGCATGACCGGCCCCCTGACCGTTACTATGGGCTCGTAGGGGAATATGGGGGTCCCTTCGGGAATGGCCCATACGTCGCATTCAAACCTGAAATCCCTCAGGTAATCGAGGAATCCTTCCGAGAACTGGTTCTTGCTCCTCAGGTATCCGATATCTTCCTCGCTGAACCTGAGTTGCTTTATATACTGTATGAACTGCTCAAGCCCTGCCATAATGGCAAAACCGCCGTCATCAGGCACCTTTCTGAAAAACATGTCGAAATAGGCGATCCTGTCTTTCATTCCGCTCTGCAGATAGCCGTTCGCCATCGTCAACTCATAAAAATCCGTCAGCATCGTAAGGTTGTTTTCAACCAATTGAGCACACCTCCAGATGTATTATTGGCCGAATATACAGGAAACTGCTCATCCCTGGTCCATGTCCAGCCTCATTTTGTAGTCGTCCATTACAAAACCGTTTCCGATGTCGGTTACAATGTCTTCGATGATCCTGAAGCCAAGCCTTTTATATATTTTGATGCTGGTTTCATTATGCTTGTTCACTGTCAGCCAGATATGGCCAAGGCCGGACTCCCGGGCTATCTTCATTATTCTGTCCAGCATGATCCTGGATATGCCCCGTCCCCGGCAGCTCTTCTCAAGATAAAACTTGCTGAGGAAAAGCGCTTTTTTATCCGGTTCCGGTTTTACGGCAAAATATCCGGCAGGCTTCGGACCGTCATACACAATGAAATACCTGTAGCCGTTCGCCGCAATATCATTCAGGATACTTCCGGCGCTCTGGAATTTTGACAGCATATAGCCGACCTGGTCGGCGCCTATCAGCGGAGTGTAATGCTCCGTCCATATTTCCCTTGCCAGTTCCGCAAGTTCGTCAGCTTTTTCCCTGTCATCCATCCCCAGTTCAAAAAGGCTTATACCATCCATCGCAATACTCCTTCATACGGTATGCCCGCACAGGATGAAAAATCTGTGCAGACCAAGTCTACTGTTATTCATAGCACTTTATTACAAAACAGTCAATAAAAATGTAAAAGGACGGATCCATTGTCCGTCCCCTACTCCTTTTTTATCTGTTTGTACCCGCAGGATCAGCCTGCTTCCTCCTCGCCATTCAGGAATCTGAACTGCGAAGTATACAGATTATAGTATTGTCCTTTCTGCCTGATCAGTTCCTCATGGGTGCCTGATTCGGCTATGCCTCCTTCTTCCACGACCATGATCCTGTCGGCATTTCGTATCGTCGAAAGCCTGTGGGCTATGACAAAGGAGGTCCTTCCCTCGAGCAGCCTCCTTATGCCCTGCTGTACGAGCCTTTCAGTGTGTGTATCGATACTTGCCGTAGCCTCGTCAAGTATAAGTATGCGCGGATTTGCCAAAAGCGCCCTCGCGAAAGCTATCAATTGCCGCTGTCCAGCGGACAGTCTCGTGCCGCGCTCATTCACCTCGGTCTGGTATCCTTTCTCCAGCTTCATAATGAATTCATGGGCCGACACGGCCTTCGCCGCCTCTATTACTTCCTCGTCGGTGGCATCCAGCTTTCCGTACCGTATGTTTTCCATGATGGTGGCCGAGAACAGGAACGTATCCTGCGGCATCACGCCTATCTGGCTCCTCAGGCTTTCCAGCGTCACATCGTTCACGTTGTACCCGTCGATCAGCACCTCGCCAGACGTGACTTCATAAAAGCGGCTTATCAGGTTCACGATAGTCGTCTTGCCCGCTCCCGTCGAACCTACCAGCGCTATCGTCTGCCCCGGCGACACGTCGAAGCTGACATTCTTCAGGACTTCCTGCCCCTCGTCATATCCGAACGTAACGTTCCTGAATGAGACGCTGCCCTTTATCTCCGGCAACGGCTTCGTATCCGGCCTGTCTTTTATGTCAGGTTCGATGTCGAGTATCTCGAATATCCTTTCAGCCCCCGACATATTGGTTACAAGCTGGTTATAGAAATTGCTGATATTCATTATAGGCTGCCAGAACATCGACACATAGCTGGTGAACGCCACGAGCAGTCCGGGCGTGATGTTGCCCGTTTCGATCATGCTCGCGCCGAACCAGAACACAAGTATCGTCCCGACTCCCCACGACATTTCGACGGTGGGCCAGAAACAGTCGTTTATCCTGACGGCACTGATGAATGAATCCCTCCACTCGTGGCAAAGCTGCAAAAACGTCTTCGATGTTTCATGTTCCGCCGCAAAGCTCTGCACCACCCTTATGCCTGAAATATCCTCATGGGTGAACGCATTGAGGTTCGACGACTTCTTCCTGTGGACCTGCCATCTTTTCCTTGAACGGGTCGAAATGAAGAAGAAGGCGGCCAGCATGAACGGCAGCGTCGCCAGAGCCACAAGTCCAAGCCTGTAGTTCATCAGCATCATTATAATGACCACCGAAACGATCTTGACAAGCTCAGGTATCAGACTCGTGACGCTGTTTGCGAACACATCGTTCAGCGAGTTGACATCTCCTATGATCCTGGACAGGATCTTGCCGGTGGGCCTGCTGTCGAAGAAGGAGAACGACAGCTTCTGTATGTGCGAATAAAGCTGCTGCCTTATCGTCAGTATTATGTTGTTGGACACCCTGCCCATGATCAGCGTCCTCAGCCTCGAGCATACGACAGCCACGATATTGACGATTATCATTGCGCCGCCAAGCAGGAACAGGTTTTTCCAGTCGCCTTCGGCAATGAATTTATCGATCCCCAGCTTCATCAGGTATGGATTGAACAGCTCCACCGCAATGACAGCGGCCATCAGGACCAATGTCTTTATGACCGGTCCGATGTACGGCTTAAGATATGTCAGCAGTCTTCTTATTATAGTTATATTCAGGCTCTCTATGAGTTCTTCGTCTTCCCTGAAGTTGTTTATCGGCATTATACCACCTCTTTTTCCAGCGCTTCCACGTAATCGCGGTACTGCTCGCGGTACGTTTCATAATACCTGCCCCGCAGCCTGAGGAGTTCATCATGGGTGCCCCTCTCCACGATCCTGCCGTCTTCGAAATAAAGGATCTCATCGGCATTCTTAACAGCCGAAACCCTGTGGGCTATGATAAAGCAGGTGAAGCCTTTCCTGCGCTCCATCGCCCTCTGTATCGCGTACTCGGTCTCCATGTCAAGCGCAGATGTCGAATCGTCCAGTATCAGCACCTTCGCATCCCTGACAAGTGCCCTTGCAATCGATATCCTCTGTTTCTGGCCGCCCGACAGCCCGATGCCCCTCTCTCCTATCACCGTCTGGTAGCCTTCCGGCATCTGGGATACGAACTCATCGACCATCGCGTCCCTGCAGGCAGCCATGAAAACTTTGTCAGGCACCTCTCCGGCTCCGAATTTTATATTCGCCTCGATTGTATCCGAAAACAGGAACGTGTCCTGCATTACGACCGATACGTTCTTCCTGAGCGCCGCAAGGTCCATTTCCCTTACATCGACGCCGTCGAAATATACGCTTCCCGCAGTGCAGTCGTAATATCTCCCGATGAGGTTTATCAACGTGGTCTTCCCGGCTCCCGTCATGCCCATTATTGCTATCGTGCTGCCGGGTTTCGCATCTATATTTATATTTTTCAGCACGCTGACCCCTTCATAGTCGAAGCACACATCCCTGAACTCCACATGTCCGCTTATCTTTTTCGGTAATTTCGGTTCCGGGCAGTTCTTTATGTCGGGCTCCTCGGCGAACAGTTTGTCTATCTTCTTTACGGAAGCGATGCACTGGGCCAGGACGCTTGTCAGCCATCCCATCATCCTGAGCGGCCAGATCAGCATCCAGACGTAGTTGCTGAAGGCTACCAGCGTGCCCAGCGACATCTCTTTGCCGATGACGAAATACCCTCCCACGGTGATGACGAGCACGGACACAAGATTGGACAGGAACTCGATGAGCGGGTTGTAGTTCGCCATTGATTTCACAAGATCATAATTGATCCTGAAGTTTTCCTCGTTCTGCTTCAGGAACTTGAGTATCTCATGCTTCTCCCTGCCGAAGGCCTTGACGACCCTGACACCGGCAATGTTCTCCTGGGCGGTCATATTGAGCACCGCTCTCTGGTCGCTGATCTTCTCATACTGCTGGCCGACCTGTCTTTCAAGCCTGAACACCACATACTCTATCAGCGGCATCGTCACCAGGCTGACCAGTGCCAGCTTCCAACTGATACTGAACAGGATCACCGCAGCGACGATAAAATAGATGGCCTGTTCCAGGAACAGCATAAAACCGTAACAGATGGCGCTCATTATGTTATCGGTATCTTCCTTTATCCTTGACATCAGCTCTCCAGTGTTGCTCCTGTCAAAGAACGCAAAGGAAAGCTTCTGTATATGGTCAAAGAGTTCTTTCCGCAGATCCACGATCACCCTTGAACTGGACAGATCGAACATGTACTCCTTGGTGTATCCGAGCACTGCACGTCCGAAGGTGATCACGGCCAACGCCAGCAAGGCCGTCCTCAGGTAGGGCATTTCCCCTCCAAGTATGACCCTGTCGATGATCTGGCCGACATAATACGGGTTGAACATATCGAGCACTATGGCCGTCACCAGTGCTGCAAACCCCAGAAAATATGTGAACCAACGCTTTGCTATAAACCTTAGCAGCCGTTTCAATCGAATTCCCCCTTAGCTCCGCGTTCACAAAGCTTAATCGTTTACCGGCAGCAGCCGTTCCATCATCGGCATGTTTCCCGGATCCTGCCGCAGCTACCCATGGATCCCCTGCATTTGATCAAAATCAACTGCCGCCGCACTTATTCAACTGAACTTTTCCTGCCGTACTTCTCAGATCCTGCCATGCTTCACGGAAATGGCCAGCCGCATCAGAAATGAAAAACACCGCAGCTCGTGCCGCGGCCCATCAATAATTAAAGGCCGCGGAGATAACCCACGGCCTGCTTTTTCTGAAATGCTGAACTTCAGAAAGTACTCCCGGGCAAGGCAGGGTTATCTGATGCCATTCCTCTTATATTGAGTTTTGCTGCATTTTCCAGTGTGATCTTTTTTCTGTCGAGTACGCCTGACATCTTCCTGCCTCCTTCCTTTCTGTTTTATAGACTCGCATAAAGATATCTTAATTTAAAACCGGCCAATAGTCAAGAAGAAATTTACATTCCTTCGCCGCCTTTAAATTGCAAGTTTAATTGCCTTACAAAATCTTACAGAACCCTGTTTTAAG
>ENA-UPAD01001277-UPAD01001277.1-bioreactor-metagenome-genome-assembly--contig:-NODE-1277-length-27446-cov-3272.091891_pt1 | contig 27446 bp, 34 predicted proteins | sample MGYA00238179_ERZ772710 | MGnify/ENA primary metagenome ERZ772710 (study PRJEB29004, sample SAMN07631245) | bioreactor metagenome | isolation source: Switchgrass digestor | place: USA: Dartmouth...
CCTTTTTGCAAAACGGTGTTTCCTTGTCTATCCAAAACAAGTGTTTGCACTTCTGACATGGTGGTTTTCCCTCCGCTTCTTCACGGGCTTTTAGCACTTGTTCGAGTAGGCTCATGGCGTGACCTCCTTATCCTCATCCATTCCGTTAATTTCATCAAGCCATTTATCGCAACACTCAATGCATGTATAGCACGACACAGGCTGACCATCCATAAACCCTGTTTCCCTCAATGCATATTCACCTGGCTTAATTTCCTTTTGGCAATCGCAACATTTATGCGGCTTCCGGGTCTTTACTATCTTCTGTTGATGATTAACAACTTCATCATCAGGCGGGTAAAATTCGGTTTCTTCGTATTCACTTATAGGGTATTTCATGGCTCAACCTCCTTTATGTTTAATTTAGCAAACTCCATTTTGCACGCCTTACACTTATACAAAATGCTTTCAGTTCCCCTTGCAATAATTTCTACACTTTCGGAGTTGCAGTATCTACATTTGACATATGCCTTTTTTACTTCTTCCCAATTAGCCATCGTGTTCGACCTCGCTTTCCTTCAACAATGCCGCAAGTTCGCATCCTTCTTCGTGCCCTTCTTCCTCTCTGTTGTGGCAAATAGGGCAACACGCCTCAACTATTATGTCATATCCCTTCCACTCCAACCGTTTCAACATGAGTCTCCGCTTTTCTGCAAGTTCTCTGTATGCCAGTGCGGTTTGGGCGGCTTCCGAAATACAACCATCAAAGTAACCATTATACAGCGTTCGCACACAATCCATTTCACATTTCGTGCAAAGCCCGTTTTGCGGACATTTCGCCGCATCCTCCAACTGCTTTTTTGTTAACATCTCAACCCCTCCATCTTGTACGCATAAGCGAATATAGCCTCCAGCAGCCCGAACCTGTCGCCCGCCACCCTCGTAACGTTGTGGTTCCAGTAGAATGTGCATGTCTCACGCGTGAATAGTTCGTCCGTCTCAGCCCAAACAAACACCTTTTTGTTGAGCACATTAGCCGCACCAAGTTCCGCATGCGTGCCCCTGCCGCCGGGTAACAGCACAATGACAACGTCGGCGTCCCTCACACCCTGTAGCTCATTCTCGGCCACTTCCGTTATGCGTTCCTCGCCCTCGTTCTGGACGCTTCCGTGCTCCGTCCAGTCGTATGTATGCCGCCATCCCATGGCTTTCAGCACATTCGCCATTTGTTTTACCATTTCGGCGTTTTCAAGTCTGCTCGCGATGTAAAAATTCATGATTTTGACCACCCCTTTCATACCCCTGTTTTTCCTTGGATATGTAATCTCAGCAGCGGGGTTATATGGCTGCTGATAAACGTCGCTTCAGATATATGTCTGCCACGCTCATCATTTCGTCCGTAAATTTGTACACATTTTCCGCAGATATTTCAAGCTGTGCGCCCGTGTCTTTGTTGATTACCCATAGCACGTCATTTTTTGGGTCTATGGCGTAGACAATCTCTGGAGCTTCGCTTTGCACTATGAGTACGCCTTTTTGGTATTCGATTTTTGTTAACATTGATTCAGTGATTCGCATTAGTCCCACTCCTGTCCTTTCATTGCTTCCCCGCGTCTACATAAATGCTCAACGTCCTCGATACTCCGGGCGACTATGTAACTTCCACCATGAGCTATGACGTCATTTCGGAACTTTTCTTGATATTCCGAAAGTCTACCTTTCGGCATCTTGACCTCAATCCAAACATGCCGACCATCTTTCAATGCGTAGAGATCAGCAATGCCCTTATAGCTGCCAAGCGACTGATGTATCTTCACCACGAACCAGCCATGCCACTGGAGAAATTCCTTTATCTGCCGCTGTATGTCGGATTCGGTGATTCTGATTTCTTTCGTTTTCAACGGTTCATCCCCCCATCAGAACGGCAGATCCCCAACTTCATCCTGCAGTTCGGTCTCCGGTACATTCGGCATCGGCCGACCTATTGCCAGATTTCCGAAGTCAATCCTTGTCACAACATTCTCCGATGCCTTGTGCCGCTTGAGGTTTGCCTCCCTGAGAGCCTCGATGCCTTCATCGTCGAAATACTTTGTCAACGGCGGCACTTTGTACGGTATCTTCTCCTTGCACTGTGACCCATCGAACGCATGGGTCCTTCCAACTGCACAGAAAGGGCAATACAGGACGTACTGGTATGGAAGCTGTTCATCACCGTTTTGTATGTATTTGGTCATCAGAATGAAACCTTTATCGTCGCAAACGGCGCAATATTCTGCATTTTTAACTTCAATGCCACATGTGTTCCTGCTTCTATCTTCCTCCTCGATCTTTTTATATGCCTTCACAAGTGCCGAGATAGGCGGCACATTTCGGCTGTCCTCTTCCAGTACTATGTCAACTGCTTTGTTCATCAGGCGGTAGCTGTATTTACCTAAAATCCGTACATATTCCATCACAACGCCTGGTTCGTCGAACCTGTGATATGTACAGCCATTTTTCAGCCTCTCAATAATCAGATCGATTTCATCTTGCATCATCCAGTACCACCCCTTGTTCCCTCAACTTTCGATATGCCTCTTCTTTCGATTTTTGGAAGGCTTCCTCGCGCTCCTGGGCCTTGGTTTTCATCGGTTTATCCCTTGCTCTTGGCGGGGACGGCGTATTTTTTGCCTCCCACTGGGCCAGTGTCTTGATCCCTTCCGCCGCCCAAGCTTGGAGTATTTTGATTGCATACCGACATTTTGCACCGGCGTTTCCGTGTGCATTTGTGGCACCTATGGATAGGGCTTTGATAATAAGCTCAGGCTCTGTGCCTTCCTCGAGTCTCATTTGAGTATCCTCCAGAAATTCAGGCGTAACGCCACTCATACCAAACTCAAAGGCCTTATTGTTGATTTTTGCAATTTCCGTATCAAAATTTTCTTGACTTTTTTCTTGAGGCGTGTTATCACGCGCGCGCGCGTCTATCTCTCTCTCTTTAGAAGGTGAAGGTGAAGGTGAAGGTGATAGTGCATTTGTTGTAGCTAATTGCTGTTTAGCTACAATTTTTGTAGCTAAATCATCAACAGTATTATCTTTAGCTACCCATGGAGCGTCTTTTGGCTCGGGAATCTTTGAATTTTGCTTCTCTAGCTTGTCTTTTCGTATGTATGTTTGATATTTCAGCCATGTTTCAGGATTAACTGCAAGATATGGCTTTCCGTCAACTTCATAATGATATGCAATCCCGAACTCATGATATAGCTTGATAAATGTTTCAATGTCGTCCGATGTGTATGGGAAAGCTGGGAAAATCGTTAATTTTACCTCCACAGGGTCAGCTTCCATACGTCCCCAATCGTCAAATCCTGTTATAAACCATGGCCATAATGCTGCCGCCGTTGGATTATTCTCTGCCAGTTTTGCAATTTTTCTATCAGTACTGATTTCTGACGTAACAAATCTTTTCCTTGCCATTCTAACCCCCGCCTTCGTAAAGTCATATCTTCGGCATTTCATTCCATATCTGACCATCTAGGATGCGGCCGGCGGCCTTTTTGCCGACAAAACGGCCAGTAACCGGGTCATTCACAATATTTCTTTGGCGCAAGTGTTCATAGTTTCCGGTTTGACCAGGTTGGCGTCTTCGTCGTTCTCCTCTTACAATCTTCGATATGCATTGATAGCTAACACCATATTTCTTTGCTAATTGTTCCTGAGTATAACCGCCACCTGAATAAGCAAGTCTAATTTCAGCTACCTGTTTATCCGTTAGTTTGGCTGCAGGATTCTTCTGGCCTGTCTGGTCTAATAGTCCATGCTTGTAAGCGTGACGAATATTTTCTGTAACCGTGGTCAATTCAAGGTTCCAAGGGCGGTTATCGTCTTTTTGGCCATTTTTGTGATTAATTATATATCCATCAGGTATACGCCCATTGAAATATTCCCAGACAACCCTATGTGCTCCGGTATGATATCTCTTGTTATTAACCATTTTGCGTATCTGCAAATATCCTTGCGGAGTTCGATGTTCTGCACGAACAAGTTTTCCTTTCCGATGTCGCCATATCTGCCCATCTTCATCAATTATAAATTCACCTTTTTTGATGGCATTAAGAATAATATCTTCAGCTCGCATATTGCACCTCCGGGAATTGAGCCCAAATTTTACCGTCCAACTCCGGCATCTTTACCATTCTCCCATTTATCTCCATTTGCTTCAGGAAGAACGGCACATTAGCAGAAATGCACTGTTCCCGCAAATCTCTTATCCATTCGATTTTTGTTTTCCTATGGTTAGGCCCTGATTCGGAGCCACATATGACCCAATGTATGCGTGGGTGACGGTCACAACAACCTCCAGCATGAACTCTAGTCAAGCTCATCCCATGTCCATATTCAGCACCGCCTGGGCACATCAACCAATCACGTTGCAGGCGAATAGGCCCCAGCATCGGCTCCACCGATACAAACCGGACTGCTGCCGGTATCTGCAGCAGGATAGGGATGCGTTCATCAGCACGCTGCTGGTTTTCTGCTGTGACACCGAGCCAGACGTTTGGGAGTGGGAAATTGTCACGGACATAAGCGCGCAGGTCGGCAACCTGAATATCAGTTAAACCTAACGGTGCCGCTTCACATATTCGTTGCAATGTTAGTCCATCTATGTATTGTCTCATTCTTATAGGGCGCTTTGTTAGCACTAGAAAAGTATGCTGTTTTGTAAGTGCCATAATAGCAAATACTCTGTCAACAAACCCAAACGGTACATCCTCATGAAACAAATCCCCCATACTGCACACAAACACCCTGCGAGGTTTCTTCCATTTCAGCGGCTCATCTAGCCGCTCCGGATGCAGTGTCACCCTGAACGGATCATCCGCCGGATAGCCGCACCGTCCGGCCAATCTCTTGCTCATACGTTTTGCATAGCAATTTTGACAGCCTTCTGATATCGGAGTACAACCCGATACTGGATTCCAGCTATATTCGGTCCACTCTATTTTTGTCTTGCCCAATTCAATCCCTCCTCCGGCTCTAACTTATCCATCTTTTCTAACTTCTGATGTCCGCAGTATATGCACCCCTCCGCTGTGTCCTTGGCTGTATACTGCTCCCCGCCGCAAGCGGGGCATTTATAACGGTTCATGTACGTACCTCCTATTTAATGAAAACTAACCAATGTGTTTTAGACCTACGATTCCCAAAAAGCGGCCTGAAATCAATTGCTTCAAGCACTTCTCTCAACTTTACTTGTTCCTCGTTCCATTTGAAAATTAAAGTACCGTTAGGTTTTAGCACTCTCATACACTCATTAAAACCTTGTTTTATGTCCTGCTGCCAGTTATCCGAAAGTAAGCCGTATTTCTTGGCCAACCATGAGTTTTCCCCTGCATATCTCAAGTGCGGCGGGTCAAATACTACAATATAGAATGTTTCATCGGAAAAAGGCATATCTCGAAAGTCGGCTATGACATCTGGCTTGATATTTAATACTCGACCATCACAAAGGGTAGTGGAAAGTTCTCGGTTGTCCATGTACAAAACATTAGGATTTTCTTTGTCAAACCATATCATCTTGCTTCCGCAAGTTGCATCTAAAATCCGTTGCATGGCTCCCCTCCTCCAGCCTCCCCAGCGGCCCCGGCTGGCACAAGCCGCTGGATCAAGCTGTTGCAAAATTTGCAATAACTCATCATCTATACATAACGCCCCGGACCTCATGCCAACCGGTAACCAAGTTCATCGGCTCGGGGCCAATGGGTTCAAATCCTTTTCCCGCCATGTCGGTACGGGCGGGTTTTGTTGTATTCGTGCTTGATTCTGATTGCTTCCTCAATGTCGATACCTTCCTTCCCGCAGTAGTCCAATATGCGGATTATACAGTCGGCAAGTTCGACAGGGATGCCTTCAGGTTTAGGCTCGTCTGTTTCGCTGTTTTCCCAACTGTAATAGATTTCTGTGGGATTTCGTTTGTTTCGATATTCCTCTAACGCCTCTGATAATTCTGCATGCATCAAAGCAATCAGACTTCCGAAATGCCTTTCTTCATCCCACCATCCGTGGTCCACAGCGTTCTGATGAATTTCGTCACGCAATTTGTTCAGTTCCATGAGGCTTTCTCCTTTCACGCGATATAAGTAGGTTTTCCGGTTATTTTTTGTACTTCTTCTTTAAACCTCTTTTCACATGAGTTTTGTTCTGAAAGATGAAGCAGCCAGATTTCCTGTACTTTGCTCAGGTCGTTTGCCCGGAGGAAGTCCTTCACATTCTCCAGGCTAAAATGGCTCTTGAGTATCCGGGTTTTAAGTTCCGGCTCAACAAGCCCTGCTTCAACATTTGGCCGGAGGATGTCCAGGCTGTAATTGCACTCTACGGCAATCAAGGTTAAATTTTTAAATCTAAATGGAGAGTAAAAGCAATCAGTTAAGTACAACATCTTATTCCCTCTGTCATCTGCAATTAAGAACCCAACATTTTCTACATCATGAGGAACGGAAAAGGGTAAAATGGTTAGGTTTTTAATCTGAAACTGCTTCATCGAGGTGATAATATGTGCTCTATGGCTGCTTATACCGTTTGAATTCCAAACATCCTTGATTGCATAAACATCAACGCCTGCCTTAATTGCCTCTTTGATGTACCCTGAGTGATCCAGGTGTCGATGTGTAACAAGCACAAAGTCCAGGCTTGAGGCGGTGAACCCCATAGCTTCTTGTATTCGTTTCCACGGAATGCCGATGTCTATTAATCCAGAAGCACCATCAGTTTTTATGAGATGGCTATTCCCTGAACTTCCAGAGGCTATCGGTTTAAATTCGAACAATTATGTCCACCCCTTTTATCTAAAGGTTTTTCAATAGCGTCTTTTATGCTCCATCCCCTTAAGAGACGGCCAAGTATAGTTGAGTGCTTCAGTCCGCATAACTGCGATATTTCCGCGAGTGTGTAATCTTTCCCCTCATAATGAAGTATGTGGTTTGTTCTCCTGTTTCTTGCTTGAGTCGTTCTGTCTGCCCATGTGCAATTCTCTGGCGAGTAATTACCGGAATTGTTTATTCTTTCAATAGTTAATCCAGGTTTATAACCGTTTTTCATAGCCCAATCGTAGAAAGACAAAAAATCGTTTCGCCACTGGGCACAGACATGTATCCCTCTGCCGCCATACCGGGGGTATGATTTATCATTTTTGTTGTAGCACCTACGCTTCATGGCAAGCCACACGCCATATAAGGGGAACATCTTTCCGTTTTCAAGCCAAGCAAGTCCATGTTTTTTAAGTCTTTTTGATGTCGCTTCATGTGCAGCGCACCCGCAACTTTTAGTTTTACCCCTGGCCAAATTTGAAACATGTACCACCTTTTCTTTTCCGCAAGAACATCTGCATAATACGCGCCTTGATCCGTTCTGGGTCGCCGCCTCACCGATAACAGTAAGGCGGCCAAAGACATCTCCCGTTTTTACAAAGTACTTTCTCTTTTGCGGCATAATCAGAATCCCGGCCCTTCGAACATGGTCTGCTGTTGTCCTGTCTGTTGCTTGCCCTGCTGTGTTTTCTGCTCCTGCGGCTGTTCCTGAGGCTTCTCAGCAGGTTTTTCTTCTGCGACATCTTCCACGGGTTCATACTCGACGTCAATGAATTCCTGGTTGGCGTTTTCAGCGATCTCAGCCTCAACAGCAACCTCGGCAAGCTCTTCCTCGTTGGCCTTCATAACCTCTTTGATGAGCTTCAGGCTGCTGTCGTCCGAGGTTTTTATCCCAATCTTGCACGCCCTGTTGATGACTGTTTTCTTCGCCATCTCCGCCGGAAAGTTTGTGTGAGCCGGACTCTTGCCCTTGGTCTGTCCCTGTTCCCAAGCTTTTCTTATCTGGTCAATGGTCATCAGTGTGGTCTTTTTTGAACCGTCCGGGTATGTCAGAATCGCATAGGCCGCAACGATTTTACTGTCGTCAATGTTCTTCAGGGCTTGCTTGTGCTTCGTGACATGATATTCGCCGTCGACGATCTCATACTCGAATTCGTCATCCGCATAGACAATGACCGCGACAGGATCATGGTCAGACTTCGTGACACGCTTCCACAAGGCAGTATTGCCGAAATAGGAATTCTGCCACAGCAGCTTATTGCCGTAGACTATGAAATATCCCTGATCCTTGAGCGGTGTAAGACCGTATACGACCATCGTCAGCAATGCGTTGGCGATGCTGTCCCTCGTGCAGACCTTCAGCGCCGGGTTTCCGTTTTTATCGGTGACTTCCTGGAGTTTGAGCCAGGCCGCCTTCATGGCGTTTTCAGGGCTGTAGTTCGGCGGGAAATGGAGCTCGCCCCTTTCCTGAAATTCCCGGACCTTTGCCGCCACGATGTCAACGGTGTCCTTTTTAACAAGGGCGATCACGTTGCTCTGGTTTGCGGTCTTTTCAGTAGCTTTCGTGGTTTTCTCAGCAGTTGCAGTTGACATATCACACAGCCTCCTCTAACGTTTAATCTTTAATCCTAACGCCTGTTAACTGTTCATACTCATGGATGTCATAATCATCAGCATATGTTTGATTCCATGGTGCAAAAGGGTCGCGCCTATAGATCGGGTCGTTCCAAGGTTTGAACGGATTGTTTTTGAACATCGGATCATTCCAAGGCATGAACGGGTCTTTGTTTTTGAAATCGCTCACTCATACAACCTCCTTCATTTCTTTTTTCTCCGCAAGCTCAATGCGGAGCTTCTTATCAGCTGCGGACACGATCAGCCGAATCTGTTGCCCTTTGGTCGGCATAATGTCAGTCACACTCTCGGCGTTATCCAGCCAGACCGGTGGTGCAAAATCGAAATGCTCTGCAAGGGTGTTGATAATGTCAAGGCCGATATTCAAACGGGCACCGTTGTTGAGATTTGAATACGGAACACCGTTGAAGGTGGTCTCGCACGTCTCTGAAATGGCCCCGTTGACCTGCACATCGAACAACTTGAACCGGGCCATCCTGAACTTGCTGTTGATTTTGTCCTCCAGGAGCCGAACCTTCGCCCGGATGAATTCCTCTGTGAGATATATCTGCTGTTCCAGTTCCTCGTACTCAGCCGCCAGCCTCCGCTCTTCTGCCTTCAGGTCTTCAATTCGCTGTAGCCCCTTTTTCCAGGCTTCAAGGCGCGCCTGTGCCTGCTCAAGGACTCTAATGTCCTCTGATAGGGTGTCTATCTCTTTCTGGATTTTTGCGACAGCAATACTACTGTCTGCTTCGAGTTTTCTGATTTCATCTTGCAGGTCACGGTATCTTGCATTAAGCTGATAATATTCTGGAGTTGATTCAATAGGCTGCGCTCCCTGCATAATGTTGTCGATTTCGGCTTTTAGGGCTGTCTCTTTCTGCTCGAGCTCGGCCAGATCCTTTGTATATTTCTCGATGGTTTTACGATGTGTATTCAATTCTTCTTCGTATGAGGATTTCAATGATGCGAGCTGTTTCCCTTCGGCATTAATAGATTCAAGTTTTTCAGCTTTTTTCCGATTGAAGTCAGCCAGTGCCTTTTCTCTAGCAGATTCTAACTGTTCGGCGGGAAGTGCTTGGCCGCATGTCGGGCATGTTTCAGACTGCTCAAACTCAAAGCGTGCATCATTTTGTATGTGCCAGGCCTCGCGAAGTTTCGTTATCCTTTCATTCAGCCTGTTTATTTCTGCTTCGTTGTGTTGAATACTGCGATTCAAAGAGCCGATGCTAAACCTTATGTCATTCAAGCTCAATTGAATGTTTGATAATTCTTCACGTTTTCCAGCGAGCGTCGCATCAAGTTCCTGACGATGCCTATTTCTCAAATCCATTATTTGAGCCTCAATCATGCGCAACTCCTTTGTTTTCTCCGCAACCTGCCCGCCTGCCTTAGCTTGGGCAAGCTCTTCCTGTTTTGCCCGGAACTGTTCGCGGAGTTTGGCGATATCGTTGGGCAGTTCATCCGGGTTGGCAATGTCGTCTATCCTCGGCAAGTTCCTCTGAACCTCGTCGATGCGAACGGGTATACGCTCAAGTTCCTTATTGATTTCGGATTTGCGCGCCTGTATGACTTTACGATGCTGTTCAAGGGTGCGGTTACCAACTACTTCAGAAAGTTTTGACAGTCTCGGGTTAGAGACAATGACTTCATCATCGGTAACGTCCCCACAAACATCAAACAGTATTTCTCGACGCTCTTGTTTGCTTAATACCTCGTTGAAATAGCGGGGGTCAGACAAAAGCCTGAATATGCGCTCATTCGCAATATCCGCAATCTTGGCGTCGTACTCCTTTTTTTGAACCGGAACTCCGTCGATGAAGTGGTCTGTCGTATGTCCGGTGAATTCGGCGGTCGCCGATCCGCGCTTCTTGGTCCATACTTCCTTATAGACCTTTTTCAGGCTTAGATAACTGCCATCCTCGTTCTCAAGGATTAACTCGGCTACATGGTCAAGGCCATGTTCAGGTTCGCCGTTGGGCTGCAATGTTTTGATTTCAAAGTCAGCTCGGTTAAGCGAATCCTTCCCAAACAATGACCAAGTGTAGGCATCGAATAGCGATGTTTTCCCCGTGGCATTATTGCCGTAGATATTTACATCCTTGCCCTGGGTATCCAGACTGAAATTGCGAATTCCTTTGAAATTCTGAAGTGTGAGATTTAGAATTTTCATATGATCATCCTTTCCTTTTTATTGGCGGGTTGACCGGCACCCGCCATCTTTCACCACAGGGAGATACCGCTCAGCGCCGGCCCGCCTCAGGTTCAAGGTGACCGGCTGCTGGCGAAGGAAGGGGAGGGGCATAGTTTACTTTTTGCACGCCTTTTCAAATACCGCTATCAGATCATCAACTATTGCAGGCGCTATTATGCCTGTTGAAACCGCCCTGCCGCAGCGTATAAACTCAAGTCGTTCATCGTCTGTTTTCAGGTCACCCCATAACAAATCGCTCAAGTCTCTGTTGCGTGTAGGCTCATGCGTCTTGGGGAGCCATAATTTGATTCTCATGGGCATTCCTCCAATCTTTCCTTAAGCAGTTCCTTCTCCTGCTTGGTCAACTCTATTTTCAACCGTCCTCCATCAGTTTGTATAAAGATGATGCCGTCATGCTCGACGGTGATATCGTGGATTGATATATCTATTGTTGTTGCCGTATATCATCCCTCCTTTCCTTTGATTTGCCCGCCTTCGAGGGGGTCTTCTTTTGTATATCTGCATCTGCTTTATCTTTTGTGCCCACCGTCAGTGCTTGCCCGCTCGATGCCTCCCGGCCCGCGTAGACAGCTAAGCACGGAGCGGCGGGATAGGTGATATTTTGTCGCAAGCCGCCTACACAGCGCCCCGATCGTGCGCACGGTCCTCCACGCCCCTCCCTCGGCGGCTTGCGAAAATTGGGCTGTACTTGGATATTTTACCTTTGCCGCTCATGTAGCGGCGTTTCTTTACCATCTCAAATCAATATGTCTCTGTTCACTCCCTATCGGCTTCTGCCGCCTCATTTGCTCATACTGCCATTGCTTATACAGTGTCCGCAGCCATCCGTATGTTTCCAGCGTGATTATGCCGCAGAGTATCAATATTGCCGGTATGTAGTCCATATCAACCCCTCCGTAAATTCATTTCTTCAAGCCGCCTTGTTGCTAGGCATTAGCCGGTTATAGTCTCGCGTTAATTTCGTCAAGCCTGCTGACAAGCCGCCTAAGCGCAACATCTGACCTGTCAATGCCATTCTGGACATTCTGCGGTGGGACTGCTTTTTCGCATTTCTCACTCTCCGCATCGCCAAACAGTTTGTTTGCAATGGCTTCGGCGAGTTCATTCGCTCTGTCAATCCCTTCCACCACAGTGCATATGCAGTCTCTCATGGGCGGATGTGGCGCTTTTGCTACACATGTTTCAGTCGGCATACATAACCCTCCTTCTCATACTCATATTTGCCTTTCGGCTGGCAAACCGGCGAGGTATCAAACCCCGACTAACGGCTTCGTAGACCGTTGTGCTACCGTTACACTATCGGCTCATGTAGGCGGGTGTCCGCCTTATACGCCTTCAATCTTGTAAACATCTGCGGTTATTTCAAAATGGGGGTCTATAACAAAATCCTTGTCACAACCGCCTATTTCTATGTCGCATGTTACTATTTGTTTTGGGATAAAGCGGCTATCAATATCCAAGGGCACGATGTTTTCAAGCCCGCAATATGGACATCTCACATTCACAGATAAATTGATTGACATTTTCATCACTCCTTCCTGCAAAAGAACTTGTGTCCACCTTCTCGCAGACAAAATATCTGCGATTCGTGAAACTCACTTTTGACCAACGCTGGCGCATAGAAGTACAGTATCGGCTCATCCGTCACCGTTTCCCCCTTGTCAAACACCGCCGATACAGCCAGCTTCACACTTTCGCTTGGCTCCGGACGAGACTTAGCATAACTGTATCTCTTGACAGCCTCAGCCGGGCGTATGCCGTCAATCTCGCAAGCGTTGAGTATGCACTGCGCAACAAGCATTTGCCCTTTGTAACTTTCGCCGCCGGATTCAGCCATGACGACCCTTTCAACCAGGTCGCGTTCCTGCGGGGTAAGGGGGTAACGTGTACCCCCGCCCCGGCTTGTCTTTTGTGCTTCGGATGGTTTTGTCTGCTGTGCTTTGAGTTGTTCATTTTCCTTCGTGAGTTGTTGCATATTTTGCAATAACTTATCTATTGTACTTTCCAAATCCGCTATGTCCTGCTGTAAGGCGGCATTTTCGGCGGTTAAAGCGTCAATCCGCTGTAAGTCTGTTTGATGCCGTATTTCGATGTGGATAAGCAGCAGGATAGTGACTAATGCGGCGATTATGTAAAGTAATTTATTTTTCATTGGTGTACCTCCCCTTCTTATTCATCTGCACCCTCCCGGCTCTGTGCCTGTTTCCGTCAGGCTCCGGGCGATGCTATGCAGTTGTCAATGTGCAATGTGGGGTGGATAACGCTCCACCGGGCGGTAGTCTTTTCCTACTGTCAACCCAATCTCCAGATAGGTGACTGGCACAGAATCATATTTCAACCAAGTCCGACCTGTGATAGCGACTTGGTATAGCATGGGAATCCCATTTGTGGGCTTGGTCTACCATGCTTACGCCCTTGCCCTGGGGACGGAGCGGGACTTGAACCCGCAACAGTCAGTCGGATTGATTACCGCCGACAGCGTATACCAATTCCGCCATCCGTCCATATATAGGCGGCTGCCCGCCTTATATCCGTATAACTATTGTCAAAATGCCTTTCTCTGCAAGTTTCTCTGATTTGCGTATTGCCTCGTCTACCGTGTCCGACAGGTTGTAGATGTGCTTTCCGTCCAGAGATGCGCAAGCCCACATTCTCACCTACCTCCTTTCTATGCAGATTTGCCTTTGTGATAGTTAACCCGGTAACCTCTGTCAACTTTTCATCTGATATGCAATGGTTCATCTGTTGTTTCAAGCCACATCCTGATAATGATTTCCTTTATTTCATCATCACTGAAACCTTCACTATCTAACTGATCAAGAAGTTCTATGGCTCTATCAAATACGCCATTATCTTTAAGTGATTTGAATTTGATTATTTTCGCTGACATAATCAATCTCCCTCATGCTACATACCGAATGTAATATTCCTTGATTATCTGAGCATATATCTCCCGCAGTTTTGGGTCTTGTTCAATCACATCCAGCTTGTTAGCTTTTTCAATGGCTGTCTTTGTTGCGCCTTGGTCGAGCATCCTTGTTCTCAGGTTCATAAGCCGCCTGTTCAGGTCTACATGTGCCCTGGATTCCAATAGATTGTAGCTTTCATTCCTGATTTCCTGGAATTTCTGACCGCCAATCCTATCAACGATTTTGTTGAACATGCGGTTTATGTCCTCTCTCCAGTTGTCCGGCTCTTGGATAATGGTATCTTTGATAGCCTGTGTAGTAGACTCAAGTTGTCTTATTCTTGCTTCTTGTTCTTGTAGGACTTGGACCGTTTGAGCAAGAGCATCAAGAATTGTGACAGGTTTTTGCTGTGGAAGAAATGCCGCTGCGAGCACATCTTTTGCTTTGAGTTGGTATTCGATAAGTTTTTCTTGGACTTCCGGGTTTACTTTTGCTGGATTTATCCCGGCAAGCCAGAGTGGAAGGAAATCAAGTTCAATCGTGAAAGCCTCTTGAATTCCTCCATTTGAAGGGGTGGGGCATATGGTACACCCCTTTGACAAAGTGGCATGTTCTTTGAGTTTATCCCTCTGAATTCTTGCATCAAGACCTAATGCTGCACAAATATGATTTATTGATACATGTATTTTACCTGTGTTGTTGTTTTTAATTGCTAACAATATATCTCCATTGAATTCAACTTGTTTTGGGATTATGTTTGACATGACCGACACCTCTTTTGTTTACTTTAGTCACCAACTGCGCATGAATAATTGGTTACTTTAGTCACCAATTGGGCACAAAACAATTCTTCGAAATTGACATTTTCGCCCAAGTTCCTGAAATGCGTAATTATTCTGTAGGCCGGAGTTATTTTAAACTCTTGCCCCGTATTCAGTTTTTTCGAAAGGCTTACTTCGCTGATACCAGCAATTTTTGCAATTTCTGATTGCGACAATCCGTACTTAGCCATCAACTCACGCAATCTCCAGTAATATTTAGGCATCTTACCCCTCCTTTCTAAGTGGTTACAATCGTCACCACACCTTTATAATACACCCATAATTTTAAAAAGTCAACATAATTCTTAGGAAATATTTAAAAATAGTATTTACAATACTCAATTTTATTTATATAATGGTTACAATAGTTTACAATGGGATGGAAGGTGATGGTGCGGAACCAAACACAATGTTTGCTAAAAGGCTAAGAGAGCTTAGAGAAGAAAGAGGCATTGGAGTTCGCGAATTAGCTTACGAACTCGGAATAAGCCACTCCTCAATTAGTTTATATGAAAATGGGAAAAGAGAGCCAACTGTTGGCATATGCAAATTATTTGCAGATTATTTCGGCGTAACCTGCGACTACCTTATAGGTTTAACTGATTATCCATATAAAAGGGAGTGATAGCTGTGCCAAAGCAGAAGAATCCGAATGGTATGGGGTGCTATGATAAGCTAAAAGACGGCAGGGCTAGATGGCGTCAAATGGTCGATGGAAAAACAAGGACCATTACAGCCAAAAGTATGCCTGAATTGAAAGAAAAAGTAAAAAAAGTAGCTGATCTTCCAATTATTAAAAATAAAATTAAGGTGTCTGAATGGTTTGAAAAATGGCTTGAAATATATATTAAGCCTTTGAAAAAACAAGCTACTTATTATCAATATAAAATTTTGTATGAACAGCATATCTTTCCAATCATCGGTAATAGGTTAATCACTTCTGTAAAACAATATGATATCCAACAAATAATTGCTAAAATGAATGAAAAAGGATTATCTACCTGGACTATGAAGCATGTCAGGAAAATACTCCATACTGCTTTTGATAGAGCTTTCAAGGACAAACTTATTCCTGAAAATCCAGTTGTTGATATTGAAATCCCTAAAAAACAAGCAAAGCCAAGAAAAACTATTACTGCGTCAGAACTAAAAATATTATTTGAGAATCTCAAAAACACACGTTGGTATTGGGCGTTTCGATTTATGCTTGTTACAGGATTACGCAGAGGCGAATTGCTTGCTTTAAGATGGTCAGATATTGACTATGAAAACAAGAGAATTATTGTAGATGAATCAAATAGTGCATCCGGGCTTGGCGATACGAAAAATAGCAAAGTTCATTATGTTCCTTTATCAGAAAGAGCAATATATTATCTTGCAAAGCAAAAAGAAATGTTGCAGCATGAATTCAATCCAATCTTATATAACCCAGAATTGCAAAAACTTGATTTAATTTTCCCGTCTGAAAACGGCACTTTGATGAAGTCAGATAGTTTAAACAGCGTTTTGGATCGCATAAACAGAAAAACCGGCTTGCACATTACTCCTCATATGTTCAGACACACCTTTGTTTATATGTCAAAAGGCCACATGACATTGTCTGAACTCCAGGAAGCCCTCGGGCATGATGAAAGTACTACTACTCTTGATATTTACGGCACAATGCTTTCAGACACTGAAAAGGTGGCAAACAAAATAGATGAAGCTTTTGCTGCCTTGGATGAAGAAATAAATAAAATAGAAACGAAACATCAAGCCAAAATCATTAACCTATTCGAGAGGAAAAAAGCGAAATAAAATATTTGGTTCATATTTGGTACGAAAACATAAAAATAGCGGGAATCAGATTTTCTGAAACCCGCTATTTTTCTTGGTCGGAGTGACCTGACTCGAACAGGCGACCTCTTGCACCCCAAGTAATACACTATGTTTTTGATAACTTTAGTGAATTTCTGAAAACATGCTCGATTTCTGACTTACAAGTCATGATAACTATTGTTAGCATGTTATTATGTCAACTAAAATGGGTCAAAAATTATCAGTAAATTATCAGTATATCAGTAAATTATCAGTACGAGATTCATTTATATTTATGCATATATTATGAATAATTATAGATTTGACACGGTTAAGTAGCTCGAATGATAGTGATTCTATTTGAAGATATGTTCTCCTTGCTTCGCTAGATAATGTAGATAATAATTCGTGTTCCAGTTCTAATATTGCTTTGTCGATTTCGCAGCATCTTTTGTCGCTAGAAATGATCTCATCTACTTTCCTTAATAAAATTTCCCGACATACGCTCCCGTTCATTACCTTACCCCCCAACTACACCGAACATTTGTTCTTTTATTATAGACTTGTCCGTCAACTACCCCCGACTGAAGTCGGAGGCTTGCAGCTAACCTAAGCGGTTGCCGCGTCTGGCTGGTTGACAGCAGCCCTGCGGATATTCTCCGCAGCCACGTTGTCGGCTGGCGCAGCGTAACCGCAAGCCTGACAACAGAATTTATCTCTTGATGGCCTATTTCCTTTAGCAATATACCCACAAACTGGACAGGTGCGAGAAGTATTCTTGGGGTTAACCAATACAACAGGTACACCAGCAATTTTAGCTTTGTATTCGATAAATTGCCTAAGCTGGCAAAAAGCCCAAGAAGAATGTTGCCTACGCTGAGACTTTCTAACCGTTTTCTCGGTGCGTTTACGGATGCCTTTTAAATCTTCAAGGGCAATTCCGCAACCGAGTGCCTTAGCCTTTGCAACAATCTTCTTAGATATACAGTGGTTGACATCACGAGCAAATAGCTTTTCTTTCTTGGAACGTTTTTTTTAATAAACGTTTAGCTGATTTAGTGCCTTTACTTTGTAGTTTAGTACGAAGTTTGGCATAACGCTTCCGAAGGCCGTTAACCTTATTGCCAGAGAATACTTCGCCAGTGCTATCAACTGCAATATTTACAATGCCAAAATCAACGCCGATGAAGCCGTTTTCAGAATTAGGTTCGCTTTCGGGAACATCAACAACGAGGAGGAGATAAAATGTGCCGTTTTGCAGGATTAAGTCCGCCTGCCCACGGACACGCCTGCCAGCGAGCAAGCCTTGATGATATTTGCTGATAATCATCGGTACTTCAATTCTGCCCTGTAAAGTAAGGATTGAAGCATATTCCAAGCCTTTAAAGGATAATATGCGTTCATCATAAACAATAGCTCCAGTTTCTTTAAAGGTATGCAGAGTTTTCTTGTCGACACGGTAACTTTCAACAACTTTGCCAATAACTCTAACAGCCATTTGAGCAGATAATCCGAATTTCTCACGAATATCATAATAAACAATTTTATGTAGTTTAACCTGTGAAAAAGTTTTAGAATTAAAAGCTATTTCGCTGGCATAGTTACATGCTTGATTAAATACCTTCATAGTTTCAAGCAAAGCATTAAATTGTTCGTTACTTGTTATAAGTTTAATCTTGAGAGTGCAAAGCATTATATCACCTGCCTTTCAAGATTAATTATACTACTATTGAGCAAATAAGTCAATAGAAAGGGGGATAAGCCGCTTTCCTCCCCTGAATAAATTCAGGGGTATCCAGCGGCAAGATCCATGAAATTTTTCAATACTTTAGACGGATTATTTTGTGTATTGTTCCAGAGTTTACATAATTATTCTATCACATTTGTGCATATTGCGCTAGGCGCAATGAACTATGGATATGGACATAATAAAAATAAAGCCCCCCGCCATCAGGCAGGGGCATATAGGAGGTTGAGAGGTCAAGCCTTGTTTTCGGTTTTGCGGTTGAAGAAGTATGTAAACACCATGCCAGCCAGCAGCATTACGTCATCCGGCTTGATACTGCCCTTTACGGCAAGATATATTACCGTGGCGGTGATGCCGAATGTTATGAGGCTTTTTACCTCAAGCAGTTTTGCAAGTCTTTCCTTCATTTCGCCTCACGTCCTTTCTGATATACTTTCTCAATCAGCAGTGGGAGATACTTGAATATCTCCAGCACCCCTAAATCACCGTCAGCTTTCGCTGCGTTTACAGCCACGTCTATGGCCTCTATCCACTTGTCTGGGCTGTCGGTGGCAAGTTTTAATATATCTTTCCATTCCATCTTATCAACTCCTAAAAACGCCCCGTAGGCTCTCACAAGGGCATTGATTTTATTGTCCATATCCTTTGCAAATTCCAGGTGCATACCGTGTTCGACAATAAACACATGGTCAAGCCCCTGTGCCACGCCGTGACGGATTACGCCGTAATAGTCGGTGTTCGGGTCAGATTCATATGAGCGTGTTTTTGCTCCCCTGAACTTCAGTCCTGTTGCCTGTGACAATGCCTGTCCGAGTTGTTCGGCCATAGCCTTGTCCTGCGGTCGCTTGACTGAATAGAATATAATTATGCCTGTCGCTGATTCCGGCCAGTTGGTATGTAGGGAAATGAGAGTGTTGCATCCTGCCTGTTTCGCCTTAATAGCGCGCTGTTTTAAGTCAATATCCTTGCCGTCGGTCCTCGTCAAAAACACGCCATAAGCCTTTTGTAACGCCAGCCCGAATTTTAGCATTGCATCCCCTTCGCTGTATGTATCGACTTTGTTTGCTCCTGCGTAATGTCCGGGGTCAAATCCTACTTTGCCAAGGTTCACTTCTTAGCCGCCTCCTTTTTTCACGATCCTATCACCTTGCTGAGAATAAACCCGATCAGTCCGCTCGCTATAGAAGTGATAATCACAGTTGCCAGTGTATCCCAACGTTTGGCAGGTCTTTCTTTGAGTTCCTTTACATCATTTTTGAGTTCGTCTATTTTCTTGCCCTGGTACTCCTGTGACTTCGCAAGGACAGCAATGTTGGCGTTCATCTCGTGCAATATTTTCTGATCCGACCGTATTTCCTTTATTACATCATCGTGTTCGCTCAATTTGTTAAAAGCCGATTTCATATCTCTTTCAAGAGTAGTTACCCTTTGAATCATGTTCCTATCGTCCATCCTTGCAAACCTCCTGCCTTACATCCTTACAACTTAACAGTATCACAGGCAATATAGAAAAATGGTCAAAACAAAACCGGGATTGATTCCCGGTTTATTTGATATCATGTTCTTTTTTAAATTGGCGATATTTGTTGTTGAATTCTCTGGCCATTTTGTTCATCTTCAGCCGTATCTGCCGCTCTTTCAGTTTTTTAACTGCCGGCGTCAGCGATTCATCTTCCTGAATTTCTTTGATCGCTTTCCTTGCTTCTTCAAACAGCTTCGCTATCTCGTTGTATTCGGCCCTTGCTGCTTCGAGTGCCACAAACAGTTCTTTTTGCTTTTCTATCGGATGATGTGACATCGCCGGATACTCACCTGTTTCCATGAGTTCTTTCCTCCGCAGATTCAGTTCCTCGCCAATCTCGTACAGATCATTTATCGCTTCTGTGCTAAATGCCGCATCAGTGATGAAGGCTTTAATAACAGGGTAATTTGTTACGTCTGTCGGCGTTTCCTTAATTGCTTTTATTGTGTCCGGCAATTGCCACAATGTAGTACCAATGTTCCCGAGATATTGAGTGATAAGATAATCAATCTGCTTCGGCGACAGTCCTTTCTCGTTTTTTGCAATATCCCCTATTATACTAGCCAGCAGACTTGTCTTGCTGTCCCTTATAAGGTATGCAGGCTTGTTCTTCCTTTCATATTGCCCTTCAACCGGAGCCCCGGTCCACTTCTTGTTTGCAAGTATATCAAGTATTGGGCTTACCGCGGTGATTTCCGTCGGCAATGAGAATGACTGCCAGAATGTGCTCATGATTTCTTCCCATGCTTCAGGATCGTCCTTCAGCAGTTTATTCATCAGAAACTCGGGCACTGCGCCAAATATCCAGCCCCATCCCGGAGGTTTCGGAATCGGGATGTACTTACCGCCGCCTATCGGGATATTATAGAACAACGCCCTTTTGTATTCAGGCATGTCCTGATAATCCTCATCGTCGTGGTTAAGGGCATACAACAGCATTGTTGGTAAGGTTACATATACAAAGCCTCTTATAAATGTTCTTACCGGATGGGCTTTGAAAGTCTCACCAATCCTGACTGTACCCTGCAGATTTGGGTTAAAGAATGCGATGGCTTGGTTAACCTGTTTTGCCGCATATCCATGTCTCAGAAAGTCAACCGAAAGTTTCCTGCCCCATGAAGCAGCAGTGTCCTTGTCAACACCAAGTTTTTCTATAGCTTTTCTAAACTCCGCTACTCTTGCACCGTGTTCAGACCATTCAACCGCATCATGTATCATATCTATCGGAATTTCAATCAGTGCTTTGGCAGCATTTTTCAGTTTATCTCTTGTACGGGCGTTATTGTTATTCAGGCACTCACCCATCGCCTCAATGAATACTGCGGCTTTTTCGGGCAAAGTATACTGCATAATCTCATCTTCAATTTTCTGTACTTGCCTGCGTGTATATGCGCTGCTAAAATCGATCGCGCCGCCAGCTGCAAGATATTCTCTATACCATTTGTCTTTTGCCGCAACGCTGATATATCCTCGGAATATATCCCAAGGTTTTATCCCGGCTTCAGACTGCATCAACGATGTGCCGAAATCCCTTGCCACGTTCCTGAGAACAAACACCATATCCGTGACAATTGTTGCTACCCTGACCTTCTTAATCTTGCTGAGCAGGCGCATAATAAGGCCAGCCTGCTGGTGATTCAATCCCTTTATCGCTCGGAAAAGGTGCGGATCAACTTCCATCAGCACTTTTTTGCCATCTACGTATGCAACAACCTGGTTGTCCTTTTCCTGATACAGAGGTCTGTAGATAGACATTACCGCTTCAAGCTGTTCGTCCGACATATTCACAATAGCATCTTTATATGCTTCTGCTTGTTTCAATGCTTTTTGCTGTTCTTCCGATATTTCCATGGATTTGATCGCTTCTATTTCGGCATTGGCAGATTTCAGAAGTTGTCCCCTAATCTCTTCGACGGTAAATGTGGTCATTTTGCTTTTCGGCGGTATTACCTCCACCATCTTTCCTATGCCTTCGAGTTTAGACATTTCATAGAGGGTCCTGAAAATCCTGTTGGCTTCGGCGGCACGCCTTATGATGAAAGCATCAACTATCATGCTCTCAAGCGGGTCAATAATCGTCGCTCCGGAGCCTGTTGCCCTCCTAAGCACTTCTCTTGTCTGTCCTAAGCCAGTACCACTGCCGGGTCGTATTGATTCGGCTGCATCACGGATTCTGTGAAGAGGAACGTGGTTAGCGTTCATGAGTTTAATTATTTCGATCTCTTCCGCAGTTTCAAGGCCGGAATCGACGAGTAACTGAAGATTGTTGTTCTCCCACTGCCGGAGTTTTGCAAATATCTCCGCGAAATGAGGATATTTTTCTTCCATTGCAATTATATTATCCTCATATACGTACCACGGGTCAGGCATGATCAGGCCCCTGTCTTTATAGTCCATTGCCCTGCGTGAAACCATATATGAAATAAAATCTTTCTTTTCCTGAATAGAATTACTGCGCTTACCGGTCCGTTTCTTAACTTCTTTTGGTGACAAAGGTTCCAGTATCTCAGCTAATGATTCGCCGACAACTTCGCCATCTAAATTCCTTTGAGCATAAAACAGATTGCTTTTTACCTTAGATGCCATGCCTTTGTATAGCTTCACCATCAATTCCAGGTTTTGACCTTCCCAACCCTTGCTTTCAGCATAACTTTGCATCCTTGCAAAAGGCCCTGTCTCGTCAATCCAAGCATCATAAAATTTATGAATGAACCTTAATGAATCCCTGTTGGACCTTCTGCTCTCACCGCTGGATATGCTGTTCCATATCCTCTTGTTGTATGGCAGACCCTTGATAGCTGATATTTCTTTACGCAGGGTCGCAAGGAAGCTCAGTGTATCAGCATCAAGCGACTTTTCGAAATGCGCCAGGAACCTCGGCGATGCCTTGCTTACCCTTGTCGGGTTGGTCAGATACAGCCTTACAAATTCGGCGATGCCTTCGGCCCGGATCTGCTTTGCACTGTATCCCGGCTTTGATGCAGGAACGCCCAGCTTCATAAGTTCGTTCTTGAATTCCTGGCTCGGTGAAAATTTAAACTTCTTATCAAGATAGTGCCCGAGTTCGTGAGCGATTGCCGGCAGATCACCGCGCACCTTCGTGCGGATGACCTCAGGATTAACTTTGAATATACCGCGGGCCTTTTGACGGTACTTGCCTGTCCTTATGGGCACGCCGGTATGTTTCTCGATGATCTTTATAAGATCATCAACAGTCTTTGAAGTTACACTGCTGCCGTCACCTTTAGGCATATCTGCATCAATGCTGGAAAACGACTGAACACTTGTTTCATCTTCAGTTTCAATTATGCCTTTCTTAACAGACTTAATGTTGTTATCCTTCATCAACTCTGCAATAATCTGGCTTCCACGTTCATCAACGGGTATAAAGTATCTGCGGTTATAACCAATTTGCTCAGTTATAATACCTGGTATTCTTCTTGCGTACCACCATGAATCCCCGCCGGAAAGCTCTATTCTATACTCTCCTGACACTTTTTTCCTTTTTATAGTCATAGGTGGAGTATTGTCAAATGTAACTGTGTATCCTTCTTTAAGCACTTTATTGAATACGTCAGCAGGATCATATTTAATGTCTTTTGCTACAGAAAATCTTCTTAATGTTTCTGCTATTTGTTCTTCAGGTATAAGTCGACCAAGGTAAGCCTTTCCCTTATCGTCAACAATCCTGACAATACGCATATTGCCTTTCGGGAGTTTATTCCATATAGGCAGCAGTGTACCGGTCAGCATATGCAAATTTTCTTCGGTGTACTCCGGCAGTTTCTCAATCTCGGATAGCCAAGCAGCGCGCCACTCCTTTTTACTGATTTCCTTCATTTTCTCATTCAGAGTTTTTTCAATATACTTTGACTCTTTACCATATAAAGGAGATAACAATCTATATGTTTTAGTTACTTCGCCATTTTCCAGAGTTTTATTTGCAGACCGTAATACTGCCCTAACCTCGCCTGTTTCTTTATTCCTATATAGGCCGATGAAATTATCATAGTTTTGCAGTGTATCAAACATCAGAATGGCAGGTTTCCTATAAGCAGTCAGTTCAAGGTATTTGGTTTCTGCCCCGGCATTGTCCTTGTGTATTACATGCTCGTCCTTAACAACTATTTTTTCAGCCTTATAGTTTTCAAGGCCAACATCGAGCGTACCATTTTCAAGTGCTTCCTGGAAGTTCCTTTCCATTCTTTCATAGAAGGCTTCAAATATAGCGTTCTGATCTGCATACTTCAGATTCAATACCCTATTTAAAAACCTTCTTGTATCTCTGGTTATCGTGGCATCATCCTTATAGTTGCCATACTCGTCAGTAAGGTATTCATACAGCCCCATATCCCTAAGGACTTTTTTGCCATCTAATTCAAGTCCATCTACATTATTCTGGAACAAATCTCTGAAAAATCTCTGCAACGTATCAGAGGCAAGAGGTCCCTCAAGATTATCCTTCTCACTAAATATTCCACTGCCGGCCTGTCTCTGGCCTTTTGTCAGAGCACCAAGCTGATCCAAACGTCTAGCTATTGTAGAAATAAACCTCTTTTGACCTTTTAAATCTGTCGTAACAAGTTTGAATTTCGGAGCTACTACCTGGTTGCTCCTGTGGCTTCTTCCAAAACCCTGCGTAGCTTTTATAGCGTTCCATCCAGGCTGCAGCAGGTAATGTACACGTTTCTGCTGATTCTTTGCATTTCTATCGGCATGATAACTCATACCGGTACTACCAGCATTCGAGAATACAAGAATTCTTTTCTTGCCATCTTGAAAGGCTTTTGCATCGGCGTTTGATTTTGATTCTGACCATTTCTCGATAACCCTCTTTAATTCGCCTGTTTTTTCATCCTTTTTCCTTATCATACGTCGAGTACGTCCTGTAACCTCGGCAACTTGGTCCGGACCGAATGTATCAAGGATTATCTCCAATGCGCCGTCTGGCAGTTTCATCTCTTTAATATCAGAAATAAGTCTCTCTTTTGCCGCAACAGCCTCTTTGTTTAATACAGGATTCCCTTCACTGTCATATACAGGCCTTGATCTTTCTTTCCCATTATCATCAACATATTCTTCATATTGCTGAACCGGAAAGGCTTTTTCTATATACTGAAGTAAAATATCTGTTGGACTTAAGTCAATATCTTCAAGATTTACATCTTCCTCAGATACATTGGATATTGCTCTGTTGAAAGCAGCTTCATTAGTGTTCACCAACTGGATAATGACTGAATTTCCATTCTTCAGCTCGTTTTTAATATCTTGTATAACGGAAGGCATAGCCATAGAAGTGATAACCTGATTGAAGAACCTTTGGTTATTACTCCAAAACTGGCTTATAATACTGGATCTCTTTCGAGAATTCTTTGCTTGTCCGGTAATTTCCAATGCCTCATTTATATTGTTCAGTACGATTTGCCATGCCTCGCAATACTTATCGTACATTTCTCTTTGAATTGGCGAAAGATCATGCTGCAATGTTTCATATTCGACACCTTCAAAACTTATATTCCTTGCCAAATATGAACCCATTGACTTCATATCACGCGCAATAAGTTCCATTGCAGCCAAACCGCCTGAAGATATTTGGTCAATAAAATCTCTGACATCTCTGAATGGAGTACCTTCGCCCCACAAACCTAATCTCGGCGCATAAGCTAAGTTATGAACATCTGTTGCTCCTGTTGCCGAAGCATAGACTACTCTTGCGTTCGGTAATAATGACTGCAACTCTAATCCCGCCAACGCCTTCTGTGAAGTTCTCTTCTTTTGCAGTCCACTTCCATATTCAACAGCAGATGCCATGTTATGGGCTTCATCAAATATTATAACCCCATCAAAGTCTTTACCGAGCCAATCAACTATCTGTTTAAGCCTAGTACCGTCATATTCAGATTGCTTAACCCTTCCAGCATCTCTACTCTCGCTCTTGAGTGTGTCATAAGTAGTAAATAGTATTCCAGATTTCCGCTCAATACTCTGATTTATTTTGAATTTGCTAAGGTCTAAAAGATCATCTTTATTGCCACCAATACCAGTCCAATCTCTAGTTGCATCATTGAACAGCTTTTTATTTTCACTTACCCAAACAGCTTTTATTCTACCCTGTCGGAAATTATCCATAATAATGCCAGCAATAGTTCTGCCCTTACCAACGCCAGTACCATCTCCAATGAAAAATCCTTTTCTTGTACCGTCGGGAAGGATATTGCTGTGAGCCTGTCCGGCGTATATTACACTTTCAAGCTGTGGTAAAGATAGCAATCCATCCTTGATAACATTTTCAGGCAGGTTGGGACTGTATGTAGGATCAGGTGGAGCCACAGCAGACATAGCAGCGCTTTCAACAAGTTCAGATGGGTGTTCTTTTGCGCCTTCTATCTTTACCTTCTGAGGTATATATTTTGAGTATACAGCATTACTCTCTTTTTCGATCTCAGCAAGTTCCTTTTCAAGTTCACTTTCGCTTTTAATTTCGGTTTTTATTCTTCTGTCGGTAACAGCGACAGAAGGTTCTCGTTCAAGTTCCCCTCTACTGCCTCGTATATCAGTCTCAGTTTGTCCTCTGGTGTCTCTCCTTTCGCTGCGTTCAGAATGTCCTCCTCGTACGGTGTTGTCAGCCACTTGTACGCTTTCTTGCTCGGAGTATCCAGCATTCCGCCCAGTATCGCTTCCAGTTCCGACCTGCGATGTTCCATTGTCGGCCCGAACCGATGAAACGCTTCCCTCGTCGCCTGTAACAGATAGAGACAATTCTCCCATATCTCCACTTTCAGACTTTCCAGTATCTTTTTCGCTAACTGGTTTACTGGTTCTTTGTTCAGCCTCTCCAAGCTGGACAGTTCCTCTTTGTCCAATATCATTTCTTATCCCCTCCAGCAAATCTATAATATTTTCAAGACTAGGCTCATTAGCAGTGATAACATCTGACGTAGTCGGCCCGGTCTTGTCAATAACAATAATCTGAATGCCGTAAGTAGTTCCATATTTCTTGTATTCGTCAGTATGTTTTATTCGTCCACTTTGATCTTTTGAATAGACACCAACATTAGCCCTGACATTGTACTCTTTTTCAATATTGCTCCACCAATCGCGGAATGTGGATGAATCGCTCGACATTCCTTGCCCAACGATTGCAACCAATCTTCCACCAGGCTGAAGTATCTTTAATGCTTGTTCAATATGGGCCTTTGCAAATTTCGTGCTTCTTTTGTCACCCATACGCCCGGCAGTCGCACTAAAGGGAGGATTCATTATTACAACTGTCGGTTTAATTTTATCTCCAAGTATATTATTAATTTGCTCTGCATTTTCGTTAAAGTATTCATCAAACTGCAGATTCTTGAGTAAAGCCAAGCGCCTGTCTGAAAGCTCATTGACAATTACTTTTGCATCATTGGCTTTAGCAAATATAGCAAGCCCGCCTATACCTGCACTCGGTTCAAGTACAACATCATTTTCATTTATATTAGCCAGCCATGAAACAATGTAAGCAATGTTTGGCGGCGTTGAAAATTGCTGATACTGCAGTTGTTCCTCGGACATTCTCGTTTGTGTCGGTATCAGATCAAGCAAGTCCCTTAACTTCTGTACATTTTCTTTTACCTGTTCCGCAGAATCAACAGTAAAATCTATATCTGTCTGTTTGAGCAAATACTTATTGACGCCCAACTCCATTGCATCATAGGCATCTTTGGCAATATACTTGCCTTCTGCCTGTGTGCCGCCGAATGCTTCATTGGCAATCTCGGTGAGGTCAGCAAATGTAAACCGTTCGCCACTGCTTAATTTCTGTTTTACCCATTCGGCTATTTTAGCAGCCGGGGTATCTCCTTCTATTGTACCACCTTTTTCCTGGTTTATCTCAACAGGTTTTTCCTCAGTCTTAGCAGTCTCAGCGGTCACTTCGGCTGATTCTGCTCCTTCTGTCGCATCAGTTCGAGCAGTTTCTGCACGACTTTCAGATTCGGATTGCAGAACCGGCATAGTTG
>ENA-UPAD01001284-UPAD01001284.1-bioreactor-metagenome-genome-assembly--contig:-NODE-1284-length-27404-cov-13.912063_pt1 | contig 27404 bp, 26 predicted proteins | sample MGYA00238179_ERZ772710 | MGnify/ENA primary metagenome ERZ772710 (study PRJEB29004, sample SAMN07631245) | bioreactor metagenome | isolation source: Switchgrass digestor | place: USA: Dartmouth...
ATATGCTACTTCATTTTACTTGGTTCAACCCCAACATTTGACGTAGAGCCAAAATTGATCGGCAGGGGCTTGGAGCCAATAATCTCCACCTTTTTGCAGCGGTGCATGGTAACTTCCTTAAGGCTGGTATGCTCCCCCTTCATGAAAGCCGGGAAGAATTTTAAAAGCCTTATCCTGCCGGGGTTTTCCACCTCGCAGATATCCAGAATGCCGTCGGTCATATCTGCACGGGGCGTCACTTTCATGCCTCCGCCGTAGAACTTTCCGTTCGCAAAGGCGCAGAGGAGAAGTTCCCTGGTCCTTTCCGCCCCGTCATCGATGATTATCCTGACATTGCGTTTCTTAAGGCCGATGACTGCGGTCAGGACTCCAAGAACATAGGCCATTGAACCCGAAACAAGGGGTATGCGCTTGAACTTCCTGCTTAGGGTTACCACTTCGGCGTCAAACCCTACGGAAGCTATGTTTATGAAATACCTGCCGTTGATCTTTCCGAGGTCCAGGAGGGTGGACGAGGCGACCGGCAGGATCTTGAGAAGCACGTGGGGATCGGTGATGCTGTAGATGGATCGGATGGCGTCATTACCAGAGCCGCACGGGATTATTCCCAGCTCGATATGCTGGCCGGTAATCCCGTTGATGACTTCGTTGAGCGTCCCGTCACCGCCCACGGAATAAATCCGCATCGGGGCGCCTTCGTCGGAAACCCTTTTCGCAATTTCGGTGGCGTGGCCGGGATACTTCGTAATCTCGATCCGGCAAGGCTCCGAAAAATTCCGGAACCGGTCGTTAATGCTGTCAACCAGGGCCATGGCCCTGCCCTTGCCGGCAACCGGGTTTACTATAAAAACATGCATCAATGCTATCACCTGTCTTTATTTCTTGTAATTCTATCATAAATTAAAAGTCAATGGAATTATGGAACGGATGCGACGTAGGGAGCGAAATTATTCTTGATACTGCCTTCGGGTCTGTGCTATTATTCTTTTGTCGGTATTTCCGCAGGAAAACCGGACATCATGTTTGCAAAAGAGTATTTCGACTTATATCCCTTTACGGGAATGAGAACGGAGGTAAAAAAATGAAGAGCTTATTCAAAAACCCCAGAAACCTGGCTTTGCTGGGCCTTATGCTTGCCATCACCATCATTCTCGACATGACCCCTCTTGGCATGATACCCCTGGGAACAATCAGCGCTACAATAGTCCACATTCCGACAATAATAACCGGAGTTATCCTCGGACCTGTCGCGGGATTCATCATGGGTACCGCGTTCGGCATCGTGACCCTTATTCATGCGGCAACAAGGCCTGTGACCGTACTGGATCCGCTGTTCATAAACCCGCTGGTGTCGGTGCTTCCCAGGATGTTCATAGGCGTCGCGTCATACTATGTTTTCCTCGGGATGTCCAGGCTTCTTAAGAAGTCCCCCATAAAAAACACCCTGTCATCGTTTGCCGGGGGAATGGCCGGAAGCCTGACCAATACCGGGCTTGTGTTCCTGATGCTGTACCTTGTTTACGCGAGGGAAGTCGTTGAAAAGCTTGGGGTGTCTTTCGGCGCGTTTCTCATCGCGATATTCACCACGAATGCGATCGCCGAGGCGATTATCGGCGGGATAATAACCGCGCCGATCGCCGTGGCGTATTACCGTTTCAGCAATACGGCGAATAACGGCAGATGAAGAGGTTTGAAATGGGTATAATTCTCGGGATCGATATTGGCGGAACCACAACGAAGATCGTAGGCTATTCCCAGGGCAGGATACAGAGCCCCATCCTTGTCAAGGCTACCGACCCTGTGGCCTCGGTTTACGGGGCACTCGGGAGATTCCTGAACGATAATGGCCTGGCCTTGTCGGACGTGGAGAAGATAATGGTCACGGGCGTTGGTTCAAGCTACCTCACCGAGCGGCTGCTTGGGGTGCCCACCGCCAAGGCCGACGAGTTCCTGGCGATCGGCATGGGAGGGCTCTTTCTAAGCGGCCTTGAACGGGCCATCGTCGTTAGCATGGGGACAGGCACGGCCTTCGTCATGGCCGACCGCGACCGGGCAGTCCACCTGGGAGGGACGGGCATAGGCGGAGGAACTCTCCTGGGCCTTTCCAACAGGATGCTGAACATCCGGAACTTCGAAGACATTATCAAGATGGCAAACGGAGGAAGCCTGGAGCATGTCGACCTTACCATAGGCGATATATCCAGGAGCGGTGTCAGGAACCTGCGGCCCGATACCACGGCATCCAATTTCGGGAAGATGAGTGACCTGGCCACCAAGTCCGACATAGCCATGGGCATAATAAACCTGGTGTTCCAGGCAATCGGGATGATGGCCGTGTTTGCCACGAGGATAGAGCATGTGAATGATGTCGTGCTGACCGGCAACCTGACCAACGTGCCCCAGGCAAGGGACGTGTTCTCGAAGCTCTCTTCACTCTTCGGTGTAAACTTCATTATCCCTGAAAACGCGGAATTTGCCACGGCCGTGGGCGCGGCCGCAATCTGTGCCGGCAACGGCCAGGCCCAGGAGATAGGGTAGGCGTAAAAAAACATGGGGCAATCTGCCGCAGTTCCTCCCTTTTTGCTTCGCGCGCCGGCCCTTCATGCATCCTTCAGGTTCGGTATGACCCGTGAAGGATGTTTTTCTTGTTATGCGCCCGGATATAAATTATAATGGGTAGTAACCATACCATGATTGCGGAATAAAAGAATGACAGGAAGACTTCCTGAAATAAAAGGTGAAAGATATGTTCAAGTGGTACGAGGAAGCCAAGTCGATATATGAGCGCGATCCGGCCGCGCGGAGCGTGTGGCAGGTAGTGTTCCAGTACCCCGGGTACAAGGCCGTGCGAAGGCACAGGATAGCCCACTGGTTCCACAAGAAGGGCATGTATTTCATCGCGCGGGCCATTTCCGAGCGCACGCGACGCAAGACCGGCATTGAGATACATCCTGGGGCAAGGATTGGCAAGTGCCTTTTCATAGACCACGGTATGGGCGTAGTTATCGGCGAGACCGCCGAAATAGGGGACTACTGCACCATCTACCACGGCGTGACCCTTGGTGGAACGGGAAAGGAAAAAGGCAAGAAAAGGCACCCGACAATAGGTAACAACGTGCTTATAGGGGCAGGCGCCAAGATCCTCGGTCCCTTCAAGGTGGGTGACAATTCGAAGATCGGGGCCAATGCCGTCGTAACAAGCGAGGTGGAACCCAACACCACCGTTGTGGGCGTTCCCGGCCGTGCCGTCAAGAGGGACGGCGAAAAGATCCGGCCCTCCTTCGAGCTCGACCAGATACATAACCCCGACCCTGTTTCCCAGGAATTCTGCCGCCTGCGCAACGAGATAGAGCAGCTTAAAAAGACGATCATGAAATATGAAGAATCGCTGGGAAATATGAAGAAGATGATGGTAAGCGTTCCGGATTGCGGCGATGGCGGTGGTGACCAAAAGGCTGAGGAGTGAAAGGCTTTTATGAAACTTTACAATACGCTAACAAGGAACAAGGACGAATTCGTACCCATTAACGGCAACGAGGTCAGGATATATTCCTGCGGCCCCACCGTGTACCAGTTTGCCCATCTCGGGAACCTGAGGACCTATGTGTTCATGGATATATTAAGGCGCGTCATGAAGTATAACGGCTTCAAGCTGCGCCATGTCATGAACATCACCGATGTGGGGCACCTGGTTTCTGATGCGGACGAGGGCGAGGACAAGATGCTCAAGGGAGCCAGGGAGCAGAAAAAGACCCCGTGGGAGATAGCCGAATACTACACCCGGGTCTTCATGGAGGACACGGCGGCCCTCAATATTGAAAAACCGGAGATCATCTGCAAGGCCACGGACCACATACCCGAGATGATCGCCTTCGTGGAAAAGCTGGTGGAGAAGGGGTATGGATATGAAACCAGCGACGGTATCTACTTTGATATCTCGAAGTTCCCCGGGTACGGCAAGCTGTCGGGGATAAGCCTCGAGGACCAGCTGGCCGGGGCCAGGGTGGAGGTCAACGAGGAAAAGCGCCACCCGGCCGATTTCGCCCTCTGGAAGAAGGCTCCCCCGGAACACATCATGCAATGGGAGAGCCCGTGGGGAATGGGTTATCCCGGCTGGCACATCGAGTGCTCCACCATGGCGATGAAGTACCTGGGCGAAACCTTTGATATCCATACCGGGGGTGTGGATCATATACCGGTCCACCATGAGAACGAGATAGCCCAGACCGAGGCACTGCTGGGCAAGCCTGCAGTCCGTTTCTGGCTTCATGGCGAGTTCATGATGGTCGACGGCGGGAAGATGTCCAAGAGCCTGAACAATACCTACACCGTGAAGGACCTGCGGGACAGGGGGTATAATCCTCTTGCTTTCAGGTTTATGTGCCTCAATGCCCATTACCGCAGCAAGATGAACTTCACCTGGGAGGGCATGGCGTCGTCCCAGACCGCGTATAACCGGTTTATCGAAGGGGCGCTCTCCCACAGGGACGGCCGCGAGCCCGTCGACCAGGCCCTGTGCGACTCTTTCCTGAAGGACTTCGAGGATGCAATAAACGATGACCTGAACATACCCCGTGCCCTGGGCATAGCCTGGAACGTGGTGAGGCATCCGCAGAAATCAAACGATATGTATAAGCTGCTGGTTAAAATGGACAGCGTCTTCGGCCTCGGCTTGGAGAACGCCTCCCTTGATGCCGAACCGGTCCAGCTTGACAAGGAGATCGAGGAACTGATCGCCCTGCGCCAGAAAGCGCGCCAGGAGAAGAACTGGAAGCTGGCCGACGAGATCAGGGACAAGATCAGGAGCATGGGCATAGAGCTTATGGATACGCCTGAAGGGGTCAAGTGGAGAAGGATTTAAAGCGAAGGGGGCTTCATGCTCCCTTTTTAATCCTTTATCATAATCATATACTTGAAAAATCATGTCCAAATGGAGGCTCACATGTCGAAGATCCGGACGAAGTACGTTTGCGGCGAGTGCGGATACGAGAGCAGCGGCTGGCTTGGGAGGTGCCCGTCCTGCCTTAAGTGGAATACCCTGGTGGAGGAACCGGCAGAAACCGGGCAGGCTTCGGACGCCTTGTCCTCCCTGAAGGACCTGCCGGCGGCCGTCCAGCTGTCCGACGTTGACGCCGACGAGAGGTCCAGGATCGGCACGGGAAGCCTCGAGCTGGACAGGGTCCTGGGCGGCGGAATCGTTCCCGCGTCCATCGTCCTGGTTGGGGGCGATCCGGGAATCGGCAAGTCCACCCTGATCCTCCAGGTATGTTCCAACATATCGTCATTTAAGCGGGTCCTATATATTTCCGGGGAGGAATCCATACAGCAGATCAAGCTGCGGGCCGACCGCATCGGCCTTGAATGCCGCAACCTCTACATGGTATCCGAAACCTGCCTTGAAAGGATTGAGGCCATATTCGAGCGCGACAGGCCCGAGCTTGCGGTCATCGACTCCATACAGACCATGTACAGCGAAAAGCTGAACTCCGCACCCGGGAGCGTAAGCCAGGTCCGCGAGGTCACGGGAAGCATCCTGAGGATTGCCAAGAGGCTGGGGATAACGGTTTTCATCGTGGGGCACGTGACCAAGGAGGGCGCCATAGCGGGCCCGAGAGTACTGGAGCACATGGTGGACACGGTCCTTTATTTCGAAGGAGACCGCCGCCAGGATTACCGGATACTGAGGGCTGTCAAGAACCGTTTCGGGTCCACCAACGAGATAGGCCTGTTTGAAATGGGAGACAAGGGGCTTATGGATGTGCGGAACCCGTCCTCCGTCATGCTGGAAGGAAGATATGAAAACCAGCCCGGGTCCGTGGTTGCCGGGCTCATCGAGGGTACGAGGTCCATGCTGGTGGAGATCCAGGCCCTGGTCTGCCCCACCAGCTTCGGGATGCCCAGGAGGATGGCGACTGGCCTTGATTACAACAGGCTGGCCATGCTGATGGCGGTCCTGGAAAAAAAGGTGGGGATGCAGCTTCACAGCTTCGACGCCTACCTGAACGCGGCAGGCGGCCTCAAGATAGAAGAAACGGCAGCCGACCTTGCCGTGGTGGCTGCCATTGCGTCAAGCTTCAGGAACATGCCTGTGAGCCATGATACCGTACTCTTCGGGGAGGTAGGCCTGACAGGCGAGGTAAGGGCCGTAAGCCAGGCCGAAAAACGCCTGTCCGAATGCGCCCGCCTTGGTTTTAAACGCTGCGTGATGCCTGCCGGGAGCGCCAGGTCCCTCCGCGACGATCACGGGCTGGAGATACTGCCCGTAAACACGATCGACGAGATGCTTCAAATCATCTTCTGAACGAGTTGCACGCCTACCTCAGGCTGTACCTTCCAAGAAGCTGGAGCCTGTCCAGTTCCTTTATGATGATGTCGTAGAGGTTAAGGTCCAGGGTGTTGCATATCGACGTGAGATAGAACAGGTGCCTGCCGATGTCCTTCTCGAGAAGGTCCCGGCACGAACTGCAAAGACTGCCTGAGACGTGGGAGTCCAATATCTTGTTGATATCCTCGAGATCCATGTCTTCCGGGTATTCCTGTTTCTTTGCGTTGACCCTGATACATCCGCACTGCGTTACAGCCTTTGATATGGTCCTGTTGATCCTGGAGTTTGAATCCGCCAGCTTTGTCATGCCGTCCAGGATGCTTTTGTTCCTGATCAACAGTTCAGAAACGGTGTATTGGAAGCTGTCCAGTGCGGTATCTTTCATGTTTTTCAATCCATACTCCCTCCTGCTGGTGAAATGCTCGCTTTTAGCACATAGATCAGTTCCGCAGCGGCCGTTTTGTGTTCTCTTTAAGTGTCCGGCCCGGGCTTCGGCCATGCCGCCGCGGCGCCCCTTTTCTTTGTATCAAACACCGTGCACAAGTCAATTATATTAATCGGGAAAAGCATTTGTCAACGCACTTGACTCCGAATTTTTCATGTGATATGATTCACGTACAAATTGATAATCTTGCCTTATCAAGAGAGGTGGAGGGATCGGGCCCGATGAAACCCGGCAACCGGCCTTGGCGGCAATGGTGCCAATTCCCGCAGGACGCGTCAAGGACGGTGTCCTGGGAGATGAGGGGCTTTTGAAAGTCTCTTCATTGGAAGGGATTTTTTTATGAAAGGAGCGTTTATCAATGCCAGCAAAAATGCTTTTTACATCAGAGTCGGTTACCGAGGGACATCCGGACAAGATATGCGACATTATATCGGACTCCATACTGGATGCAATAATAGCACGCGACCCCGACGCACGGGTAGCCTGCGAGACCGCCGTGACCACGGGCCTGGTGCTGGTCATGGGCGAGATCACCACTGACTGCTACGTGGATATTCCCCGGATAGCAAGGGAAACCATCCGGGAGATCGGGTATGATCGCGCCAAGTATGGTTTCGACTGTGACACCTGCGCGGTGATTACTTCCATAGACGAACAGTCGCCGGATATAGCCATGGGTGTCAACAAGGCCCTCGAGGCCAGGCAGGAGGCCGGACCGGCGGAAGAACCGGTCATCGGGGCAGGGGACCAGGGGATGATGTTCGGCTTTGCCTGCAATGAAACGCCTGAACTCATGCCCATGCCCATCCTGCTCGCCCACAGGCTGACACGGCGCCTTGCCGAGGTCCGCAAGAACAGGACCCTGCCTTACTTGCGGCCGGACGGGAAAAGCCAGGTTACCGTCGAGTACGAGGGCGGAAAGCCGATCAGGGTGGACGCGATCGTCGTATCGGCCCAGCACGGCCCGAAAGTCGAATACGCCCAGTTGAGGAACGATATTATCGAGCATGTCATCAAGCCGGTTATACCCCGGGAACTCCTGGATGACAGGACACGGTACTTCATAAATCCGACGGGACGCTTCGTTGTCGGTGGACCGCAGGGGGATTCGGGCCTTACGGGCAGGAAGATCATAGTTGACACCTACGGCGGCATGGGCCGGCACGGGGGAGGGGCGTTCTCGGGCAAGGACCCCACCAAGGTCGACCGGTCGGGCGCGTACGCGGCCAGGTACCTGGCCAAGAACATAGTTGCGTCGGGCATCGCCGACCGCTGCGAGGTCCAGCTTGCCTATGCCATAGGCGTGGCGCAGCCGGTTTCCATCCAGGTGGATACATTCGGTACCGGCCGCATCCCGGAGGAGAGGATCGCGGATATCATCAGGAAGAATTTTGACCTCACCCCGGGAGGCATAATAAAAATGCTGGACTTAAGGAGGCCGATCTACAAGAAAACAGCCGCCTACGGCCATTTCGGCAGGGAAGAGGAGGGCTTCACCTGGGAGAAAACCGACAGGGCGGATCTGCTTAGAAAAGAAGCCGGCCTTGGAGGATAACCCTGCGGGTCAGCTTATAATATCCACGATGAAAACAGACGGGTTCTTCTGGAGATCCACGATGTAGGGATTGAGCACAGGAGGCCCGTTTTTCTTCGTTATGACCGAAACGACCGGTCTCATTGACATAAGGCCCTTCCTGGATGAAAGAACACGCGCGATTTCACCTGTGTTTAGCATGACGATGATGTTCTCCGGGTAAATGGCTATGCTGTTGATGAATACATCGAGAATATAGGGATCGAAGTGCTGTTCCGCCTGGGACATGATGTACTCGGCCGCCTCGTGGGGCATGTAGCGCTTGCGGTAGACACGGTTGGCCGTGAGGGCGTCGTAGACGTCGGCGATGCTGATAATCCTCGCCATCCGGTCTATATCATAGCTCCTGAGCCCATGGGGGTAACCCGTGCCGTTCCACTTTTCATGGTGCTGGCATATGATCCTCGGGATATTCGGCGAAAGGCCCGGGGTTTTCTCGGCGATCTCCATGCCGTATATGGAATGGTGTTTCATGGCCAGGAACTCTTCTTCTGTCAGTTTTCCCGGCTTGTTCAGTATCTCCTGGGGCACCCTGCATTTCCCGATATCATGGAGAACTGCGGCCAGCGCCAGTTCCCTGATCTCATGGATGGGCATCCCCAGCGCCTTTGCGGTTATTACGGAATAAATGCAGACATCAACCGAATGAAGGAAGGTATAGTTATCGATATCCCGTATCCCGGTCAGAGCCATGAACACGGTGTCGTCGTTCAGGATCAGCCTCGCGAGCTCATATACGGTCTCCTGCAGGGATTTGATATCCAGGGGTTTGTCGAGCCTGGCGCTTTCCATGACCGATTTTATATTGCAGTATACATCTTCGTAGATAAGCTCCTCGTCGATTTCACTGACTGGCACGATTTCTTCTTCCACGTATACATGGTCCACCTTGTGAGCCTTGAGCCGCTGTATGTACCTTGGTTTGATCACGAATCCCTTGAGCAGCAATATGCGTCCGTCGTCGGTGTAAACATCCCTGGCAAGCCTCATCCCCGGCTTAAGACAGGAAATCGGTTGTTTAAGCATATCTATCCTCCGATGGAAGCACATATTCGGTCAATAACATTTATATACCACGGTACATATGATGCTAATATAGATTTTTCTGGATATCCGGCAAAAACATGCCACTCAGGGCCGGAGCGCGGAGGTCTTCGTGGTGATCCTTGCAATTGTGCTTCTTTCTGTCCTGGCCTTCTACGGGGTTTTCCTCGCGGTCATGGAAATCCTGAGCCGGCAGTCCGCCAAAAGCTTTGACGCGGGCTATAAACTAGTCCTTATCATCCCCGAAGGCGCGGAGGACAACCTGGAAGGGGTAATAAGAACGGTCTTTACGGAGGAAATCCCCGATAAGCTCATGACCGACGGCAAGCTGTACGTACATGATCCCGGCAATAGCCCGCAGGTTGCCCGTATTATCAGGGATATGCAGCGTACGTATCCCATAGAACAGTTGCCTCAGCCAGACAGGTATTGTATCATAACTGGCAGAGGCCTCAAGATGTCCGGGCCGTGACGGGTGGAAAATGGAACAGGTTACGGGTATTGTCAAATCCATCATATTTTCAAACGAGGACAACGGGTACACCGTTTGCGAGATTAAGGAAGGCCGCAAGGTCCATATCCTCGTGGGCGCCATGCCCATGCTGATTCCCGGCGAGTCAATAACCGCCCTGGGCGAATGGAGGAACCACCCGGACTATGGCCCTCAGTTCGCCGTTTACCAGTGCAAGAGGCAGATCCCCACCGAACTCGAGGAGATGGAGCGGTATCTTGCCAGCGGTTTCATCAAGGGCCTAGGGCCGTCCACCGCCAAAAAGATAGTGGCGAGGTTCAAGGAAGAAACATTCGCAATCCTGCAGTCCGACCCCCTGCGCCTTACCGAGATAAAGGGGATAAAGCCCGAGAAAGCGCTGGCATTCGGACAAGCCTTTTCCGAGCACGAGGCCATGCGCGGCGTGGTCATGCTGATGCAGAAATTCGGCTTATCCTCCCTGTACGCCGCGAAGATATGGAAGAAGTTCGGCGCCTCGGCAGAAAGGGAGATACGGGAAAACCCATACCGGCTAATGGATCCGGATATAGGCCTGGGCTTCAAGACCTGCGACAGCATCGCCCTGGGGCTGGGGATTGATCCCTCTGCCGAGATTCGCCTGAAAAGCGCCATATCATACCTGTTAAGCCTTTCGACGCTGAACGGCCACACCTATTGCCCTAAGGACGAGCTCATAAATGAAGCCAAAAAACTTACCAGGGCTCCTGAACACCTGGTGCTTAACGCTTTCGACGGGCTGCTGCTCGAGTCCGTAATATACGTGGAGAGGCAGCATCCGGACAGGGTCTATTCCCGTTACCTTTTCGAGGCGGAAAGGTACTGCGCTAGGCGGCTGGCAGCCCTGAACCAGGCGATGGCCAATGGCATCGCCGGGAGTGTCCATGCGTGGCTTTCGGATTATGAGAGAAAGAACCGGATATCTCTTGACGAGAACCAGAAGGCCGCCATCGAAACGGCCCTGAAAAACGGCGTCGCCGTGATAACGGGCGGCCCGGGAACGGGCAAGACAACGATTATCAAGGCCCTTATCGAGATATTCCGGGAGCAGGGGATCAAGGTGCTGTTGTGTGCGCCGACAGGGCGCGCGGCCAAGCGGATTAGCGAAACGTCGGGCTATGAAGCCAAAACCGTCCACCGCCTCCTGGAGGTGGCGTATGAAATAGGCCAGGATGACAAGGCCTGTTTTTCCCGGAACGAGCAAAATCCCCTGGACGCCGATGCGGTCATCATGGACGAAGCATCCATGATAGACATTGTGATCATGAGTTCTCTCCTCAAGGCATTAAGGCCGGGAACCAGGCTGATACTGGTGGGGGATGCGGACCAGCTTCCCTCGGTGGGTCCCGGGAAGGTGCTGTCCGACATCATTGAAAGCGGCACCGTGCCGGTCGTAAAGCTGGACAGGATATTCAGGCAGTCCGAGGAGAGCGCGATCATAGTAAACGCCCATAGGATAAACCGGGGACTCGAACCCATTTTCAACGCGGAAGAGGGGGACTTCTATTTTATCCCCAGGCTGAATCCCAGGGAGGTGGTCGAGGCGGTCATCGAGCTTTGCGCCGTCCATATACCGGAAAGGTTCGGCTATGATTTCATGAGGGACATCCAGGTGCTGACGCCCATGCGCAAGGGAGATACCGGCGTCAATAATCTCAACGCCGTGCTCCAGCAGAAATTCAACCCGCCCCGTGACGACAAGCCCCAGAAGATTGCCGGCGGTATAACCTACCGGGTCGGCGACAGGGTCATGCAGGTAAGGAACGATTATAACAAGCTATGGAGCCAGTTGGACCAGCATGGCAATCTTATAGGGGGAATGGGCGTGTATAACGGGGATACCGGCATCATCGCCGACGTAGACCTGAGGGAGCAGATCCTGACTGTCAAGTACGACGACCAGAGGATATGCGAATACACCTTCGATACCCTGGATGACCTGGAACATGCCTACGCGGTGACCGTCCACAAGAGCCAGGGGAGCGAGTTCCCGGCGGTCGTGATCCCGCTTGTCAGTGTTCCACCCATGCTTGTTTACAGGAACCTGCTGTATACAGCCATAACGAGGGCGAAGAACCTGGTGGTTATTGTAGGAAACCCGGACATACTCCGGCGCATGGTTGAAAACACCAACGAGCGCGAGCGTTATTCCGGACTGAAGGAGAGATTGTGTGTCCAAAACATGCTGCCTTGACGGGCCGGGCCTCGCGGAGAGGCTGATCAGGCTGTTATACCCCGAAAAATGCGTTTTTTGCGGCGCCCTGCTTAATGACGCGGCAAGGATCGGCGCCTGCGAACCCTGCCTTGCCGTCCTGCCCAGGTACGGCCGGGGTTTTGAGCCTATGCCGCGGATCCCCTGGATCGACGGCCTTTTTGCCTCGTTCGCCTACGGGGATGCCATTGAGCGCGCCATCCATGCCATGAAGTTCTTCGGAAGGCCAAGGGTAGCGGAGACCCTTGCATTCCTCCTGTGGGAGGAAATGATGAAGCAGCCCGTTATCCCGGATTTCGACCTCATCGTTCCGGTGCCCATGCACTGGCGGAAGCGAATGAGCAGGGGATATAACCAGTCGGAGCGGATCGGCAATGCCCTGGGCGGGATAATGGGCGTACCCGTGGAACGCGCGCTGGTCAAGACCAGGCATACAAAGCCCCAAAGCCTATCGTCCAGGGAGGAAAGGCTTGTGAACCTGGAAAACTCGATTGATGTGCGGGACCCGTCGGCTGTAAGCGGCCTCAGCGTCCTGCTGGTAGATGACGTGGCGACCACGGGCGCGACACTGGGCGCCTGCGCACGTGCCCTTCGCGGCGCCGGGGTCTCCTGGGTTTTTGCGGCAGTTATAGCTATTGCATGAAAATGACGATATAATATTTGAGGGTGGCAGGATATCGCGTGTAAAAATAAGGGGGAGCAATAGATGCCCGAGATCAGGAACTGCAGGAGATGTAAAAAAATATTCTCATACGTGACTGGGCCGCAGCTTTGCGAGGTATGCAAGAAGATAGACGAGGAAGAGTTTGAGAAGGTGCGCAAGTTCCTGCGTGACTTTCCCGGCGCCACCATACAGGAAGTTTCCCAGGCCACCGAGGTCAGTCAGCAGACCATATACAGATACCTCAGGGAAGGCCGCCTGGAGGTAGCGTCAGACAGCCCTATCGCGCTGCTTTGTGAAAACTGCGGCGTCAGGATTACCAGCGGCAGGTTCTGCGTAAACTGCTCAAAGAGGCTGGCTAACGAGATGATAGCAACAGGGAAATCGCTCAGCAATGCCCTCGGCCACCAGAAGAGGAGCATCGCTGACGATGAGAAGGCGCGGGGGCTGAGGTACCTGGACGAGTACAGGCGTGACAAGAACCGATAATTTTTTGTTATAATAAGGTTAAGACACGGTTAATCGGTGACGATATAGTATTTGACAGGGGCCTTTTCCTGTCCTCCCTTCTACAAAAGATTAGTCTGCTGGATTTAGCAAAAATCGCAGTATCAATAGGAGAGGGATTGACGATGAGGATTTGGGGCGACATACCCAAAGTAACCGGTGTCTACGGGAATGCCGGAAAAACCGAAAAACTTGCCAGGAGCCAAAGCGCGGCGTCCAGGAAGGATGAGCTTACCCTTTCGGGATCTGCCAGGGATTTTTCCATTGTGATGAAGGCCCTGAAAGATGTGCCCGACATCCGGAAGGACAAGGTTGAAGCTATCTCGAAAAAGATCGAGAGCGGCGAATACTCCGTGCCTGCCGAGGATGTCGCTGCCAAGATAGTGGAGATGATGATGGGAAAGGTATGACGGGAAATCCATGAAAATATAATGTACGGAAAGAATGAGGAACCATCGCGTTATCCCATTCTTTTTTTTTGCCGATAATCACTTTGAAGGCTACAAAAAAACTAATTGGAGTGAGAACACATGCCGGATGCCAGGCTGACCGCAAACATTGTAAAGACGCTGAAATACGAGCAGCAAATCTACAGCCGGCTACTCAAGCTGGCGGAGAAGAAAACAGAATACCTGGTTGGCAATGACATATCCAAATTGTCCGAAATTACCGAGGAAGAAGGCAGGCTTGCGGAACAGGGCAGACAACTTGCCAGGGTCCGCGAGCAATACGCGAAGGAACTGAACGAAGCCCTGGGGCTCAAGGCCGGCGCCTCCCTGGAGGAGGCGGAAAGGCTTCTGGACGGTCCCCAGGCCGCGCAAATCGCCGAAATAAGGGCGAAGCTGAAAGAAACGGTAATGAAGCTGATGCTCAGGAACGGCATCAACCAGAAGCTCATCGAGAACGCCGTGGAATATATCAACTTCAGCCTTGAGCTTTTGGCCGCGCCGGCGCCGGAGGCGCCTGTTTACGGCAGGAACGGCGCGGAGGTTTCCTCCGGCGGTAAAAGAAGCATGCTGGATATCAGGTCTTAGGGGGTGACATCAAGTGGCCGTCAATTTTCTGGGTTTGGACACCGCTTTGTCCGGCCTGGCCGCAAACCAGAAAGCGCTTGAGGTAACAGGACATAACGTGGCCAACCTTGCGACCGCCGGTTACTCCCGCCAGAGCGTTGTCATGTCGTCCGCAGCGACGAGGGCCTATGCCGGCAACAACTGGAAGATTGAAATGGGAGTGAGTATCCAGCAGATCCGGCAGATCCGCCACATGTTTACCGATAATATCTACCGGGCCGAAAGCAATGCCCTGGGCTACTGGGAAGCCAGGAGCAAGGCCGTGCTCGATGTGCAGGCCATCCTGGGAGAGCCCATGACCGCGGGGTTCCAGAACTCGCTCAATAACTTCTGGGATGCGTGGCAGGAACTGTCCAAGGCCCCGGAGAGCCTGACCATCCGAGCGCTGCTCAAGCAGAGGGCCGAGTCGCTGGTTGAGAACATGAACCATATCGGCGCCCAGCTCAACAAGCTGCAGACCGACCTCAACAACGAGATAAGGGTCAGGATCGAAGAAGTCAACGAAATAACCGCAAAGATAGCAGAGCTCAACGTGAAGATAATGAGCGCCGAGGCCGCCGGCAACATGCCCAACGACTATTATGACGAGAGAAATATGCTGGTGGACAGGCTTTCCACCCTGCTGACCTGCGAGACATGGATCGGCATGGAAGGCAACATGGACATCATCGTAGACGGATATTTCCTTGTAAGCAAGGGAATACAGACGAAGATCTACGCCGCGCCGAACGATGATCTTTCCCATTTCTACACTCCAAAGCTGGAGGGGCTGGATGTTGAGATTGATGTGGGGCAGGGCATCATAAAAGGATTGCTCGAGGCCAGGGGCGAAGTCAGCGGCGCCAAGGGCAGCTATGACAACGGAACACCCAATACCACCGCCGATTTGACCATTGTCGTGGACGCGGCCAATACATCCGAAGCCTACCGTATCCAACTCAGCGACAATATCCGGCAGTTGGCGGAGGACCTGGGAAAGCGCGGGCTGGACTATAACCTGCGCCTTGTGGTCCTGGATGGCAGCGCGACGACAGAGAGCGTGAATTACGGAAAGGACGTAGAGAGCCTTATAAGCGCCATACCGACCGGCGCATATGCCGGGGCGGCTTATGATTTCGGGCAGGTTATCAGCGAGGTCATATCCGAGGCGCCCCCGGAGGCCAACAAGTACCTGCTGGTATTTACCGGCCAAAGCATCAACGGCGAAAACAGCGTGGCCACAGACCCCATGATCAGCGGCTATATTTCCAGCCTGAACTCGCATGGGATAGCCCTGTCCGTCGTCACTGAAACGGACTGGTTTGATTCCGGCGATCCCGGAGAGCGCGGCTGGTCCTTCCTCACGGAGCAGACCGGCGGGAGGGTTTATGATATCACGAGCGAAAGCTATGCGGGCCTCATGATGTCCATCAGCAAGGACATCAACGACGATGTCAACAGGAGGATTTCCACCGTGCCCGATGACCTGAACATCATATCCTCGGTCAAGAAGCAGCTTAACGCGATTCTCAACATCATGGCCCGCGAGATTAACTATATCCACCAGCAGGGCAAAACCCTGACCGGCCTGGACGGCGGGCTGTTCTTCGAGCCGATAGACCCGAACCTGCCGCTGGAGATGGGCAATATCGCCGTCTGCCGCGACCTGAAGGATTTGAACAACATCGCCGCTTCCACCACCGATGCCAACGGCGACAATGTCATAGCCCTCAGGATAGCCGGCCTGAGGAACGAGAACCTCATGACGGGCGGCAATAAGATCCTGAGCCTGGATACCTATTATCAGAATGTGATCCTGTATATAGGGAACAAGGGGTACGAGGCAGACAACATGGCTGTCAGCCACAGGCTGCTGGTCAGCCAGTCCGACCAGATTAGGCAGACCGTGATGGGCGTTTCCCTGGACGAGGAAATAACCAACATGATAAGGTTCAAAACAGCATATAACGCAAATTCAAAGATAATCAGCATTATAAACAGCATGATCGAAACCGTGATCTTCCGCCTGGGTATTTCGGGAAGATAATCGATGCCTGATTTACCCCGGATAGGGAGGAGGATGAGTATATGAAAAACACAACCTTCCTGGGACTGGATATAGCCTTAAGAGGGCTCTATGCCTCGCAAAGGGGCATGGCCACCGTAAGCCATAACGTGGATAACACCAATACGCCGGGCTATTCCAGGCAGGTAATTAACCAGAAGGCCGCCCGGCCGATGCTGATAGCCGGAAAGGCAGGCATGCTCGGAATGGGGTCGGACGTAGTCTCGGTGGACAGGGTCCGGGATACCTACCTGGATGACAAGTACTGGAGCGAGGCCCAGTACTACGGCGAATGGTCGGTAAAGGACACGATACTCACCGATATGCAGGCCATATTCAACGAGCCTTCCGACACGGGTTTCGCAAAGATCATAAGCGATTTTTACGATACCCTGCAGCAATTGTCAACCAACCCTTCGGACCCAGGTACCAGGAATGCCGTGAAGGAGAAGGGGATCATAGTTGCAAAATACTTCAACAGTGTGGCCGCCCATTTCGACCATCTCCAGGAGGACCTGAACAACATGGTCTATGCCAAGGTTGCCGAAATCAACAACCTGGCGGACCAGATACGGACCCTGAACCTCCAGATCTATAATTACGAAGTAATGGGCAACAAGGCCAATGACCTGAGGGACCAGCGCACCTACCTGGTCGACAAGCTTTCCAAGATCATCAACTGCCAGGCCTACGAGGTGGAAACAGGTCTCAAGCTGCCAAACGGGGAGCCGGAGAAGCGTTTTGTCGTGGTCATAAGCGGCAAGGCCCTGGTGGACCACCAGCACGTGGTGCATCTCAAGTGCGAGGTGCGCGAGGAGAAGCTCAATCTTGAAGATATCGGAAACCTTTATGAAGTGCTCTGGGACGACGGGAACACAATCGATATAAAGTCGGGAGAACTCAAGGGCTACCTGGATATGAGGGACGGCAACGACGGGATTCCCGCAGCCAATGGCCAGGGCTATACCCCAAGCTGCAAGGGGATACCCTACTACCAGCGCAAGATGAACGAGTTTGTCCAGGTCTTTGCCCGCACCTTCAACGAGGGCATCATTGACGTCGACGGGGACGGAGTTCTGGATAAAATAAACGGGCATGCGGACGGATACAAGCTGAGCTCCATTGAAGGGGATGACCCATCCGGCATCAGGTTTTTCATCATGCTGGATGATGAAGGCAAACCCATGAGCAGCGAAGATTTTATCAATATGATCTACCAGCAGGCCGGTGCTGCGGGCATAACCGATGATTCGGACACGCCGTACGACGAAAGGCTTGTTTGGGGGTATTCCCGGTTCCTCACTGCCAGGAATTTCTGCGTCAGCGAGGATATAATCAGCGACCCGGTGGAGAATATCTCGGCCTCGTCCGAGGCAGGCCAGACCGGCAACAACAACAACCTGGCATCCCTCCTTAAAATGCGGCACAATACCTATATGTTCATGGAGGGCAGCGGTGAGGATTTCATAAAGACCCTGATATCCACCATGGGCGTGGATGGGCAGCAGTATGCCGTTTACCTGGGAATCCAGGAAGGCATCATGAAACAAATCGAAAACAGGAGGTTGTCCGTTTCCGGGGTTTCCCTGAACGAGGAAATGGTCAACCTTGTAAAATACCAGCAGGTTTATGCGGCGGCGGCCAAGATGATCCAGGCCTATGCCGAGGTACTGGATATCCTGGTCAACCGGCTCGGACTGTGATATGAGCCAGCTATACCCTGAATTGCGGGAGGTATGGTTATGCGAATAACCAATAATATGCTTATCAATAACGCTCTGCTGAACATGTCGAACAACCTGAACAGGACACAGAAATATCAAAGCCAGCTTGCCACGGGAAAGAAGATCACCATGCCGTCGGACGATCCCATCGTGGCGTCAAAGGCCCTGAAGCTCAGGACCGATGTGGCCGAGATAATGCAATACAGGAGGAATGCCGATGATGCCACCTCCTGGATGGAAATAACCGAAGCCACCCTGGCCCAGATAGGCGAAGTGATCCACCGGTTCAGGGAGATTTCGGCACAGGCCGCAAACGGCACCAATACACCAGATGATATAGACAAGATTCGCACAGAGGCAGAGGAACTGAAGACACAGCTTATCCACCTGGCAAACACCACCTATGCGGGCCGCCATATATTCTCCGGATATAAAACCGATAAACCTCTGATGGACGAAAACGGGGTCTTTAACATAGAAATTTCCAACGCGGAAGAGATCAGGTTTGAGGTCGGGATCGGCGACGACATCAACGTCAATGTGCCAGGGAGCGACCTGTTCCACAGGGGGGCGGAGGCTGGACCAGGCGACAAGAGCTTCCTCGTCGACACCTTCGACAAGGTGATAACGGCGATGGAGGCGGGCGATCATGCCCAGATCTCGTCCCTCCTCGGGGAGATAGACGTAGAGATCGACAACATGCTCAGGGTTCGCGCAGGCCTGGGCGCCAGGATGAACCGCGTGGAGCTTACCAGCAACCGCCTGGACGACGACTTTGTAAACTTCACAAGGCTCATGAGCCTCAACGAGGACGTGGATATGGCTGAGGCCATCATGAACCTGAACAACGAGATGAACGTGTACCAGGCTTCGCTCGCAACGAGCGCCAGGGTCATCCAGCAATCCCTGGTTGACTACCTTAGATAGCCCGCCGTAAAGCTTATGGGTCATAGGTTTGGAGGTACTGCCATGTATATCGATACCGAATACTTTGGAAGGATAGAAATCGGTGACGACAGCATAATAACCTTCCCCGAAGGCATCCCGGGTTTCGAGGAGCTTCGGAAATTCACCCTGATCGATATGGGTGAGGACCTGTCGAATTTATTCTGGCTACAGAGCGTGGAAAGGCCGGAGATTTGTTTTGTTGTCACCGACCCGTTTGTCATATATAATGGTTACGAGGTTAATATTCCCGACAATGATCTCGAGCTTTTGGAGATCACAAAGCCGGAAACCGTACTGGCCCTTGCCATTATGGTCGTATCCGAAGATCCGAAGGAAATACGGGTGAACCTCAAGGCGCCGGTTATCATCAACCTGGAAAAGAAACTGGGCAAGCAGGTTCTCCTGCAGGACGAATCCCTGCCCATTCGGTATTACATCAACCGTTCATAGACAAGCGCGCCGCCGCGGAATTAAGGGGTAGATCAGTATGTTGGTTCTGACAAGGAAAAAAGGCCAGTCGGTCATGATTGGCCATGATATAGAAGTATCCCTCATCGATATCCAGGGAGACCAGGTGCGCTTGGGAATCAGGGCTCCCAAGAGCATTGCCGTCCACCGCAAGGAGATCTATGAGGAGATCATAAGGGAAAACCAACTGGCCACGATGAGTTCTGCCGCGGGAATAGAGTTGCTGAAAATCCGGCGCCGCGAAAACGGGACGGAAGACGTGGACAGGAAAAGCCAGGAATGATGTTTTCAGACGTTTTCATGGCCGTCATGACATTCTCCCGTGATGCCGGCATAAGAACATGAAGCCAGGCCGACATAAAGAGGCTTGACACAAAATGAGCATAAGAAAGAACCGGATGTTTTCCGGTTCTTTGTATTTGCGTAAGCTTTATTTCAAATCACCTGAGCAGATCAAGCACGCTCTGGGGCTGCTGGTTGGCATGGGCCAGCATGGTTTGTGCCGCCTGCTGGAGAATGACATTCTTGGTGAACTCCATCATCTCCTTGGCCATGTCCACGTCGCGGATACGGCTTTCGGCAGCGGTCAGGTTCTCTGCGGAGGTACCCAGGTTGTTGATGGTGTGCTCGAGGCGGTTCTGGTACGCTCCAAGCTGGGAGCGCTGTGCCGATACCTGGGCAATGGCCTTGTCGATGACCAGGATGTTAGTGTCGAAGCCCGCGCCTTTTACGGTCACGTCAACACCCTTGATATTGGCAACGCTTGTGCCTGTGTCCGTTCCAAGATCTTCGGCCAGCATGCTGCCGATATTTATGCTGATCTTGGAATTCTGGTTGGCGCCGATCTGGAAGAAGACCTCGGTGCCTATGGTTTTGATATTCTCACCGTCAAGGTTGTCAAGCAGGTTTATCATATCGCCTATGATATCTTCACCGGAATCCGGGTCCTGGCCCACTACGCCCTCGGTAATGGTCATTGTCAGCCCGATCGCGTCAAACCTGATGGTAGTACCTGCGGGAACCTGGGTGACATCATCCAGATTGATGGTCTGGGAAACGCCCATTTTATCCGCATTAACCGTGATGGTGTCATCATCTTCGTCGACTGTGAACGTTAAGGTCTCTCCCGCCTTGATTCCCGATACCGAAACATGGATTCCTTTCCTGGCAAGGTCGGCGATAGTAACACTGCCGTCGTCAGCCTTTACGCCCAGGGAGCCATCCAATAGTGTCTTGGTGTTGAACTCGGTCTTCCTCGCGATCCTGTCTATTTCCTCTATTAGCTGGTCTATTTCCTTCTGGATCTCTTCAAGGTCGGCGTCGGTATTTGTGCCGTTGGCCGCCTGCACCGCGAGTTCCCGCATGCGCTGCAGCATGCTGTGGGTCTCGGTAAGCGCGCCTTCAGCTGTCTGGATCAGCGATATGCCGTCCTGGGCGTTGCGGATTGCCTGGTTGAGACCCCTGATCTGGCTCCTCATCTTCTCGCTGATGGCAAGGCCGGCCGCATCGTCGCCCGCGCGGTTTATACGGTAGCCGGACGAAAGTTTCTCAAGGGATTTGCTGGTCGCCGTGTTGTTGACAGAAAGCTGGCGATAGGTGTTAAGGGCCGCAATGTTATGATTGATAATCATGGTATCAATCCCCTTGATATTTTTCTTCCTGCCACTAATATCGGGAGAGTCATAAAAAAACTTTAACCATTATAAATATAACCGCTGTTACAGGACCAATAAAAAAGAACCGGAAGAATTCCGGTTCTTTGTATTTGCGCCGGTCGAACTGAAAGCTTACCTGAGCAGCTGCAGTACGCTCTGCGGCTGCTGGTTGGCCTGGGCCAGCATGGCCTGGGCCGCCTGCTGCAGGATGATGTTCTTGGTGAACTCCATCATTTCTTTTGCCATGTCCACGTCGCGGATACGGCTCTCGGCAGCGGTCAGGTTCTCGGCGGAAGCGCCCAGGTTGTTGATGGTGTGCTCGAGGCGGTTCTGGTACGCGCCGAGCTGGGAGCGCTGTGCCGATACCTGGGCGATGGCCTTGTCGATGACCTGGATGTTGATGTCGAAGCCCGCGCCATTCTCGGTTACGTCAATGTCCCTGATGCTTTCGACGGTCGTGCCTGTGCCTGTGCCCAGGTCCTCAGCCATCATGCTGGCGATGCTGATGGACATGTTGGTATCCGCGTTGGGCCCGATCTGGAAGACGACATCGGAACCGTCCGTTATAATCTGCTTGCTAGCAAGAGTAACAGGAGTCGGATCTTCTTCGCCTTCATCGACAGAATACAGAGTGCCCGCCAGGTTGACATCATCTGTGAACGAGATTGTCAGCCCTACTGCTTCATATTTTAGGGTGGTACCTTCTGTGACAGTGGCAGATCCCACATTTATGGTCTGGGAGACGCCGCTGCTATTTGAAACAGTAAGGTTTGTGCCGTTGAGTGTAAAGGAAAAGGTTTCGCCAGCCTTTACGCCAGATACATAAAAGCTGATACCAGCCTCTGCCAACTCATCGACATCATGATAGCCGGCTGCGGTAACCACCTTCACGCCCAGGGAACCATCCAACAGGGTCTTGGTGTTGAACTCGGTCTTCTGCGCGATCCTGTCGATTTCGTCCTTGAGCTGGTCGATCTCCTTCTGGATCTCCTCCAGGTCACTGGGAGTATTGGTGCCGTTGGCCGCCTGCACCGCGAGTTCCCTGATGCGCTGCAGCATGCTGTGGGTCTCGGTAAGCGCGCCTTCAGCCGTCTGGATCAGCGATATGCCGTCCTGGGCGTTGCGGATTGCCTGGTTGAGACCCCTGATCTGGCTCCTCATCTTCTCGCTGATGGCAAGGCCGGCCGCGTCGTCGCCCGCGCGGTTGATGCGGTAACCGGACGAAAGCTTCTCAAGGGATTTGCTCGTGGCGGTGTTGTTTACGGACAACTGGCGATAGGTGTTGAGAGCTGCAATGTTGTGGTTGATAATCATAGAATTATCCTCCTTGATTCATATTGGGAGAATCCTTTCTCCCATGTTTCGCGCTCCTTTTATCCCGGAACGCAGGGTATGGGGAAACCTTCCTGCCGGACCGGCGCCCGCGGCAGGAAAGGTCGCCTTCATGAAAACATAGATGAAAACCAAACCCTTAATAAGCATAAAAACTATTTACCACCTACTATGGCGCATGAAACATGCAATCGGCTGCCCTATTATCGGGCTCACCCCGTTGTAGCTTTAGCAAAGGCAATAAAAAGAACCGGAAAAACTCCGGTTCTTCCATTTGCGCCGGTCGAACTGAAAGCTTACCTGAGCAGCTGCAGTACGCTCTGCGGCTGCTGGTTGGCCTGGGCCAGCATGGCCTGGGCCGCCTGCTGCAGGATGATGTTCTTGGTGAACTCCATCATTTCTTTTGCCATGTCCACGTCGCGGATACGGCTCTCGGCAGCGGTCAGGTTCTCGGCGGAAGCGCCCAGGTTGTTGATGGTGTGCTCGAGGCGGTTCTGGTACGCGCCGAGCTGGGAGCGCTGCGCCGATACCTGGGCGATGGCCTGGTCGATTACCTGGATGTTGATGTCGAAGCCCGCGCCATTCTCGGTTACGTCGATCTGCCTGATATTTTGAACGGTCGTCCCTGTGCCTGTACCCAGGTCCTCAGCCTTCATGCTGGCGATGCTGATGGCCATGTTGGTATCCGCGTTAGGCCCGATCTGGAAGACGACATCGGAGCCGGTTGTCGTTATAGTTCCGTCAAGAACAGCCAGGCTAGTATTTTGTGTAATTGTCAGCTTTAGACCGATGGCGTCGAAGTTGAGTACTGTGCCTGCGCTAACTGAGTCGATATCATCCAGCCCTATTACCTGGCTGACACCGCTGCTCGTTGAAAGTGTAATGGTATCAGCATCACCGTCGACAGCGAAGGTCAGGGTTTCACCAGCCTTTATGCCGGATACCGAAACGTTAACTCCTGCGCCGGCCAAAGTAGCGATGCTTACCGTTCCGTCGGCCGCCTTGACGCCCAGGGAACCATCCAGCAGGACCTTGGTGTTGAACTCGGTCTTCTCCGCGATCCTGTCGATTTCGTCCTTGAGCTGGTCGATCTCCTTCTGGATCTCCTCCAGGTCACTGGGAGTATTGGTGCCGTTGGCCGCCTGCACCGCGAGTTCCCTGATGCGCTGCAGCATGCTGTGGGTCTCGGTAAGCGCGCCTTCAGCCGTCTGGATCAGCGATATGCCGTCCTGGGCGTTGCGGATTGCCTGGTTGAGACCCCTGATCTGGCTCCTCATCTTCTCGCTGATGGCAAGGCCGGCTGCGTCGTCGCCCGCACGGTTGATGCGGTAACCGGACGAAAGCTTCTCAAGGGATTTGCTCGTGGCAGTGTTGTTGACGGACAACTGGCGATAGGTGTTGAGAGCTGCAATGTTGTGGTTGATAATCATAAAATCATCCTCCTTGATTCATATTGGGAGAATCCTTTCTCCCATGTTTCGCGCTCCTTTTATCCCGGAACGCGGGGGTTATGGGGAAACCTTCCTGCCGGACCGGCGCCCGCGGCAGGAAAGTTCACCGTCTGGCAATAAAGACACAAATCAGACCCATAATGAGCCATATGTAGTTTTTACCACCATCGCGACACCTGAAACATGCAATTGGCAAGGAAAATATGCCGGAGTGCCGAAAGCAATATCATTCCGGCACTCGAACTGTCCGCACGGTCAGGCTGAAAAATTACCTGAGAAGTTCCAGTACGCTCTGCGGCTGCTGGTTGGCGTGGACCAGCATGCTCTGGGCCGCCTGCTGCAGGATGATGTTCTTGGTGAACTCCATCATCTCCTTTGCCATGTCCACGTCGCGGATACGGCTCTCGGCAGCGGTCAGGTTCTCGGCGGAAGCGCCCAGGTTGTTGATGGTGTGCTCGAGGCGGTTCTGGTACGCGCCGAGCTGGGAGCGCTGCGCCGATACCTGGGCGATGGCCTGGTCGATTACCTGGATGTTGATGTCGAAGCCTGCGCCATTCTCGGTTACGTCGAGCTGCCTTATACTTTGAACGGTCGTGCCTGTGCCTGTGCCCAGATCCTCGGCCTTCATGCTGGCGATGCTGATGGACATGTTGGTGTTCGCGTTAGGCCCAATCTGGAAGACGACATCGGAGCCGGCTGTCGTAATCTGCCTGCTGGCAAGAGTAACATTAACCGCAGGATCTTCTGAAGTATCAACATAGAGAGTACCCGCCAGGTTCACATTCTCTGTGAACGAGATGGTCAGCCCTACTGCGTCAAATTTCAGGGTGGTACCTGCTGCAACAGTAGCAGAACCAAGATTAATGGTCTGGGAGATGCCGCCACTGTTTGAAACCGTAAGGTTTGTGCCGTTGAGTGCAAAGGCAAAGGTTTCGCCAGCCTTTACACCAGATGCGTAAAAGCTGATTCCCACCCCTGCCAACGCAGCGACATCGTGATAGCCGGTTGCGGTAACAACCTTCACACCCAGGGAACCATCCAGCAGGGTCTTGGTGTTGAACTCGGTCTTCTCCGCAATCCTGTCGATCTCGTCCTTGAGCTGGTCGATCTCCTTCTGGATCTCTTCCAGGTCGCTCGGAGTGTTGGTGCCGTTGGCCGCCTGCACGGCGAGCTCCCTGATGCGCTGCAGCATGCTGTGGGTCTCGGTAAGCGCGCCTTCAGCCGTCTGGATAAGGGATATGCCGTCCTGCGCGTTCTTTGCGGCCATGTTAAGGCCCCTGATCTGGCTCCTCATCTTCTCGCTGATGGCAAGACCGGCCGCGTCGTCGCCCGCGCGGTTGATGCGATAGCCGGACGACAGCTTCTCAAGAGATTTGCTTGTTGCAGAGTAGTTGACGGATAACTGGCGATAGGTGTTGATAGCAGCGATGTTGTGGTTGATAATCATAAAATCATCCTCCTTGATTAATTTTAGGGAGCGTCCTTTCTCCCATGGTATTCACTTGCTAATTACCCAAAGCCAGATAGCCGGGCAGTCCGTCCTGCCAGGCCGGCTTACGGGATAACAACCTCGCTTCTGTAAGTGATATCGGAAGCATGCGAGAAAAATTTTAGAGAGGAAGTAAAAGTTTTTTACGTCCGCAGCCGGGAGGCAGCGGCGAAAAGTGGTATATTAATGAATGATGCTTTGCATACTATGTTTTTCGGTACATCCTGGCCGACCGGCGTGCGGTATTTAAACTTCCCGGGGATTTGCCGATATATTCTATACAGAAGATATGGGAGGGATAGGCATGAAGATCAGCGGGTTGGAAGCCGCACCGGGAAAAGCTTCGGTTGTCCAGGATGTCGCGGCAAAATCCGCTCCCTCAGGGAGTGTAAATGCCACAAAAGAAGTAAGCGTGGACAAAGAATCCAGGGATGAATGGCAGGTCAGCCCGAATTTTCTCGAGAAGGCCATTGAGAAGGCCAACAAGTCCATGGTCTTCAGGAACCGTTACCTGGAATTCAGGATCCACGAAAAGACAAATGAGATAATTGTCAGGGTCATAGACAGCGAAACAAAAGAAGTGATCAGGGAAATACCTTCCGAAAAGATACTGGACATGTTTGCCAGTATGCTGGAGTTGGCCGGACTGCTTGTTGATGAAAGAAGGTGAGCTGTTTATGAACTCCATATCAGGGTTTACTTCAACCTTGAGGCTCACGGGCCTGTCGGGGTTTGATACCGAGACCATCGTCCAGGAACTCATGAAGGCTGAAAGAATACCCCTTGACAGCCTGTACCAAAAACGCACGCTGATTGAATGGAAGCGCGATGCCTACCGCGAGGTTATAAACAAACTCAGGGGGCTTAAGAGCACGTTTTTCGACATTGTAAACCGCTCGTCCTATATCCTCTCAGCCAATGCCGTCAAGGTGATGACCGCCCGGACAAGCAGCAACAAGTATCTTGACGTATCGGCCGGTTCCGGCGCGCAGGCTGGATCCTACCAGGTGAAGGTACTCCAGTTAGCCACCGGTGACACTGCCATAAGCCGTGCGCCCGTCAGCAGGGCGATAACCGGCACGGTTTCCGAGGATCTGAACCTGGCTGGAAAGAGCATACTGGTTGACCTCGACGGTGTATCCAGGGAAATAGCGCTCGAAGACTACAGTACCGATGAAAGCAGCGACAATTTCATCGCGGCAAGGCTCCAGGCTTCACTTGACGAAGCCTTCGGCGCCGGCAAGCTCGTCGTGGGTTTTGAATCCGGGCAGCTTACCATCGGGACCACCGGAGGCGCCACCAGGGTGACCGTGGGAAATCCTGCTTCGGGCGCGGAAAGCGGGCTTGAAGCCCTTGGGCTTGTTCCTGGCGATTCGAACAGGATCAGACTCAACGATACACTGGAAAAGCTGCAGGACAGGCTTAACCTCCCGCTGGAATTCAACGAAAACGGCGAGGTGCAGTTCAGCATTAACGGAAAGCTCATTGCCGCGAAGATGAGCGATACCCTTTCCCAGGTGCTGGACCGCATCAATAACACGCGTGAAGCCAATGTGACCATAAGATACGACGAACTGAGCGACAAGTTCACCATCACCTCGAAGGAACTGGGACAGGGAAGCAATCTCGTAATGGAAGATATTGGCGCCAATTTCCTGGCCGCCCTCGGACTTACCGGCGAAGGAGTCCAGCGGATCGAAGGCCAGGACGCCAGGATCTTAATAAACAGCCAGGAACTTGTCCGAAGTTCCAACCAGTTTACAGTAAACGGCGTAACCTACAACCTGAAGGCTGCCCATTCCGCGGATTCCGAGGGGGAAGAGGTTACGATCGAACTGGATGTGGACAAGGCGTACGAGAACATCAAGGCCTTCATAGACAAGTACAACGAACTTATAGATTACCTGAACGGGAAGCTTAACGA
>ENA-UPAD01001285-UPAD01001285.1-bioreactor-metagenome-genome-assembly--contig:-NODE-1285-length-27395-cov-6.442392_pt1 | contig 27395 bp, 22 predicted proteins | sample MGYA00238179_ERZ772710 | MGnify/ENA primary metagenome ERZ772710 (study PRJEB29004, sample SAMN07631245) | bioreactor metagenome | isolation source: Switchgrass digestor | place: USA: Dartmouth...
AGGCGATTAAAACTTACAAAAGCAGCACTTATGCTACGGGATGAATCCTGTAGAATAATTGATGTAGTGACTCGATTTGGATTTGGAAGTGTTGATGGATTCCAACGGGCATTCAAGAAGGAATTTGGATATAATCCAAAAGAGTATGAGAGCAATCCTGTCCCAATTTATCTGTTCACTCCATATGGAGTTCATTCTCAAAGCAAAAGGCCATATGACTTTTCACCAACGAATAACAGGAAGGTGACGGTTCAAAAGATTCACAAGTCTGCTAGAAAAGTCATAATTAAAAGAGGGATAAAGGCTACTGATTATTGGTCTTACTGTAATGAAGTAGGATGTGATGTATGGGGACTTCTTAAAAGTATCAGGTCTATAAGTGGAGAGCCCATATGCATGTGGCTTCCTGTGCAATATCGTAATCCGGTTTTGAATGAATATGTCCAGGGTGTTGAGGTGGAAATGGAGTACCAGGGGATTATTCCCGATGGTTTTGAGATAATAGAGCTACCGGAGGCGGACTATCTGTTATTTAGAAGTGAGCCTTATGATGATGAAGATTACGGGTCGGCAATTCTGGATGTTCAAAAAGTAATCTCAGAATATGATTTTCACGGAAACGGATATGTGAGAGATGAGGATAACCCCAGAATACAACTGGAACCAATTTGCACGCGTGGATATATCGAGTTGGTTCCGGTTATATCCAGGTAATTCGTTATATAAGTATAAGTTACCAATTCCTTTTAAATATAGCATATTTTAATAAGATTAAATTGACAGTATAGATGCAGAAAAGTTAAAATTGTAAGAAACCAAGGCATTTGCGTTGAAAACAAACCGGATTGTAGATTAGTAAACTCTATGTTGCACAGATAGAACTAAGTACTATAAAATAATTGCAATAAAAGAAGGAGCTAAGTGAATGATTTTTCTTTCATTAGGTGAAAATTGTTTACCTGGATTCAAATATCTTTATATCAGTTGAGAACAGGAATGTTGTGGAGCAAGTAAAGAAGCAAATTTTTGAAACAAAAAAAGATGCCAAGGTACTTTCTTTTGATGAAATAAAAGTATCTTTTAAATAAATAGAAATGCCCTCAGGGTATGATTCTAGTGAATTATACTATGCATTTGCAGCCTTATCCTTGTTGCCGGCCTAATTGTCATATTAATTTTTAGCATGAAAGAACAGGAGCTTAAACAAGAAAAAAAAAGCTAAGAAAGCGGCAAAAAAACAGCTTCCTATGATTTCATTTTAAATCATAGAAAGCTGTTTTTTTAATTAGAAAGCTGGTTTCTACAGGGTTTTTTCACATTTAAGCCAGAGTTATCGTTGTAATTTATTTTTTATTTAGTTACAATTTGCTGATGTCCCGGATATTATTCAAATACTATAACAGCTTCTTTATTCTTAATCCTTAGAAGAAGTGTTTCTAAAATACGGAAACAATGGTTCAGGTTTTTGGTCTCAAGGTAAGATGTAATCATATCTTGTCCAATGACCAAATCCATATTTTGTGGCTCAGCACAGATCAAAACAGCTTTATTACCATTTAATACAGGCGTTTGAAAAATGTTTCCGTTAAGAATTCTGCTTATTCTATCATATTCAGTTATTCCTGTGCCTGGCTGTATTCTTTGCAAGTCGACAAAAAGTTTGGGGCTGACAACAAGAGCATTTCTTCCTGCAATGCCATTCTCCAGGAATCTGGCCAATCCTGCAGATATGTCCTTAAAAGGATTTTCTCCCTGGCTCCAATCTGATATAGGAAGTTTAATAATTCCTTCCTCTGTCAGCAGGCCTTTGTATCCCAGTTCTTTATTGCCAAGGAAAATCAATTCATCCTCTTTTAGAGCGCATTGGGAAGCTGCCCGTGACGCTGAGGACAAGTCGACAGGCAACCCCATCTGCTCGCTGAATTCCAGGTCTCTCCATAGAAGTGTAAAGTCTTGATTAATCAAAGGAATTTGCTGAAATATTCTTCCTTTAATGACCGAGATACTTCCTTCGCTTTCTTCCAATTCTGATATGTTGTCGACATTAATGCTTTGAATGCCCGCACCCAAGGGTCCATAAATGCTTATAATTCTTCTTCCTGTCAGAAATTTTTTTGCTGTTGATACAACAACATTGTCAATTTTCTCCCATAAATCAGCAGGAATTGGAGAACCTTCTCTTGACAAGTAATCCATATTATCCCTCCTCGTTAGCCTATTAGGCTTCCTATAGTACTTTCAGGTTTGTCTGAAGGTAATTCTGATACGACAATATTCAATTGCTCAAGCATTTCTTTTACCTCTTCTTCGCCTTCAGCGAAATGTTTTGCCTCTTCCGGGTCCAGGTGGCGAAGTAAGGTCATAAGCTCTCCTATGTGTGCTTTTTCCTCATCCCTTATATCTGCAAGTACTTTTTTTGCAAAAGGATCATCGGTTGCCTGTACATGAGCGTCATATACAAAAATAGCTTCAAGCTCTCCAGCAATATCAAGCCTTATTGCCTGGATCAACTCTTCCTTTGTTATTTTCCTCGGGATATTGCCTGCAAACGGATTTGCAAAAGTTGCCATACTTTATCCTCTCCTTTTCATAAGAGATATTTTGTTTTGTCTATAACCATATTATACCTCTTTTTGATAATTATTAACTAAAAAAATATAAATTTTTGCTACCGGGCGAAAATGGGTTGAATTCTGGCAAAAGCTTTTCTGTTAATATTGTGACTTCCAAGGTGAAGATCATAAGACCACTTATGCTATCACAGCGGCCATCTATTGAAAATCTGTAGATATGGTTGCTGTTCTTTTTTTATAATGTAACTATCACAAGCATCTGGGGGTGAATTTGTGCAGGTTGAAATAAAAATTGACAACTCTGTCACCGGACTAAAAGTCATTATATTGACTGATAAAATGACAGAAGAAGTGAATGAGATCGTCCGAAAGATCTCGGAAGCGCAACCGCAGATTATCGCCGGTTTCAAAGAGGATACTGTTGCCATACTGGACCAGAAAGATATCCTGCGAATATACGCAGCAAACGGCAAAGTGTACGCAGTTACTTCTACAGGAGAATATACGCTCAAGCTTCGACTGTATGAACTGGAAGAACGGTTAAAACGGGAATCATTTGTGCGAATATCAAATTCGGAAATCATTAATTTGAAAAAAGTCAAAAGATTTGATCTCAGATTCACCGGCACAATCTGTGTCACATTTTCTGATGGAACTACGACCTATGTTTCAAGGAGATACGTGTCAAAAATCAAAGATGTTTTAGGGATATGAGGTGATTGATATGAAAAAGAAAGTATTGTTGCGTTGCTTGCTCGGTGCACCAATCGGACTTGCTGTCAGTACAGTGATTACGATAGCTATTTCGCTAATCAGGAACGATGGCTCTTACTATGCTGTAGTACCTGAATTAGTGCTGGATTTCGGAACTGAGATTAATGCGGTTCTTATACAGGCCATATTCTCACTGTTGTACGGAGCGGCATTTGGTGGTGCTTCTGTCATATGGGATACAGACTGGAGCATTTTGAAAATGACTGTTACTCATTTGATAATATGTTCTATTGCCACATTCCCCATTGCCTATCTGATGAGATGGATGGACCACAGCGCAGCCGGAATCTTGATATACTTCGGTACCTTCATTGCTGTCTATATGATCATCTGGTGCAGCCAGTACACCGGAATGAAACGTAAGATTCAGGCGATGAACAAAAAGATAAATGAGAACAAATAAGCAAAAAGAGGTTTTCAGTTTTACAAGACACAGTTTTAGGAATAATATAAGTTTAGCAATTTAGAAATAATATAAGTTTATCAATAATTGAATGAGCTAGCTCCCGCTGAATTCCGGAAAGCTAGCTCTGGCTCAGCTACATCTTTCAAGTTTCTTTTTAATGGCATTGGCTTTGCTTTCAAAAATTCTTCTATATTGCTCTTGCAACTTGTGCAGCTTCAGCTGTAGCATTTAGAGCTCTTCTTGCACTAACAGCATCACCAATGATGTGATAAGGAATGTTTTTCTCTTTGCAATACGCCGCTAATGCTTCTGAAGTACGAGATTTTGCTCCTACTGCAATTACTACAGAGTCGCAAGGAATTTCTTCCAGCTCATTACCCTTTTCAATAACAACGGTATTTTCTTTAATCTCAACACATTTTGCATTGGTAATTGACTTAATGCCTGACATATACATGCTTTCCAATACGCAGATTTTTCTCAGGTATCCGAGATCCTTTGCAACTTCATCAAGCATTTCAACTACAGTAATGCTGTTATTCTTTTCAGCAAGATATTCAGCCACTTCTAATCCTACAAGGCCACCACCTATAACTACAATATTTCCGCTTGCGGATGAGTTGCCGGCAAGTATATCATGAGAGTTAGTAACGTGCGGTAAATCAATACCAGGGATATTTGGCTTAATTGGCTCTGAGCCTATTGCAATTATCACTTCATCTGGTTCTATTTTATTAATCAACTCAGGAGTGACAGGAGTGGAAAGCCTTATGTCAATATTTTCTCTTTTTGCCATTTCACCCATAGCTATGGCAGCATCTTTCATTTCACTTTTCCGCGGAGCCATACCGGCAAGTCTGAACTGTCCACCAAGGGAATCTGATGCCTCACAGAGAATTGGATTATGACCTCTTCTCTTTAAGGTCAATGCAGCCTCAAGTCCGGCTACACCACCACCTGCAATTAAAACCTTCCTGGGTTTATCAGCCTTTGCAAGAGCATATTCAGCTTCTTTGCCTAAAGCTGGATTTCTCAGGCATGTAATATGTGGCATATCAGGTGAAACGAAGCCATCATAGCAGCCTTGGTTGCAACCTACACATTTAACTATATCATCTACTCTGCCTTCCCTGGCTTTATTGCAGAACTCCGGATCTGCCAGTTGTCCACGGCCTATGACTACCATGTCAGCCTTTCCGGATGCGATGATTTCATCAGCTTGAGCAGGATCGTTTATTCGGCCAACGGCAATAGTTATCATTCCGGTTTCTTTTTTTATTCTTTCTGCATTTGCTACATTAAAGCCTCTGGGCAAATCAACAGGAGGGACCTCGTATTTTATTGCAGCAGAGGAGAAGTTGCCACGTGATACATTAAGTACGTCAACCCCAGCTTTCTTAGCCATTTTGCAGAATTCAACAATGTCTTCAATAGTAAGTCCGCCTTCCAGGTTGTCATCATGAGCAATAATCCTCATAAATAAGGGCATATCCTCAGGTATATTCTCTCTAATTGCCCTTATACATTCCAATGAAAATCTTGCCCGGTTTTCCAATGAGCCGCCATACCCGTCTGTCCTCTTATTAAAAGCAGGGCTTAAGAATGCATGGGGAGAATAATTGTGCCCTGCATGGAATTCAACACAATCGTATCCTGCTTCAACAGCACGTCTGGCAGCTTCTCCGAATGATTTAACAACTTCCTTGATAGTCTCAATACTCGCTCCCGGAATTACATAGTTTGACCCCGGTACTTTGAAATCACTTGGGAGTATTATTCCTTCCTGTTGATAAGAAGCAGTAGCCATTCCACCTTGCCAAAGCTGCACTCCTGCTTTTCCTCCTGCAGCATGGATTTCATCGGCAAGAGCCTTTAGTCCGGGTATGTACTTGTCATCATGTATTGCTAAAAATTTTGGAGGATTTGACGGACCGTGAACACCGCATACTTCGGTAAAGTTTAATCCATTTCCGCCTAATACCCTTGCTACATGATAGTCAATGAGCTGCTTGGTAACATATCCTTCTTCAGTTGCCATTTTTGTGCCCATAGCAGGAAACACAATTCTGTTTCTTAGTTCCAAACCCCTGATTTTAATAGGGCTGAAAAGGTTATCAAATGCCATAAATGATCCCCCTTGCTTCTACTTTGTTATTTATTTATCATTATAAATTATTTGGATGTCTTAAGCAATGTGTTTAAAACAAATTGTTTGAAAAATAATAAAGAAGACAATAAAAAAGTACAATTAAGAAGAACAATCAAAAAGAACAATTAAAAGGGTAACCTCGATTACATATTATGAGAATTACCCTCAGGTTAATCCTTTATTTACAAGTTATATTTCATTTATCAGATTTTAATCTATTTATTATATAGCTAATATACTTTATTCTCTCTTCTTTACTATTTATTATATTTTCATTAAAACTATTTATCTCCATATTCATAATTGGATAAATGATAGAAGAGAGAAAAACCATGTTTCCATATTGACAATTGGGTTCATCATTATTTAGGACCTTTGACAAAGTGTCATAAAGCTTTTTGTTTAATCTTTCAGTGATATTGACTATTCTTGCATCCATTTCATCGTAATCTTTATTTTTTATTGCTTCCCTCAGAATGATTAGCACACCTGGGTATTTGATAGTATACTCCATGATTTCATTTGCTACTATTGTGATTTTTTCTTCATCACTGTATTCTTCATTATCCAATGCGGCATAGGCCGCAACTGTATTATCCATATAAAACTCTTTTACATATTTCATCATTTCTTCTTTTGTTCGAAAATAGTAGTTTATTGCACTTACATTTACATTTGCTTCTTTTGCTATGGCTCTTATAGGTATATTGAAGGATGATTTTTTCCCTATTAAATAAAGTGCTTTATCCAAAATTTTTTCCTGAATACTTGTAAGCTCTCGCATCGTTTTCTCTCCTGCCTTGTAATAGTCGAATAATATTATACCAGAGATACACTATATATAAAAATATGAACTGTTTTTGTGCATAGCAGAAAAGTGCTGATTGAAAGTTCAACTCAAGCATACAAGTAAATATTTTGTAATATCAACCGCAAACAATCAGTGCTATAGAAAACGGAAAATATAATCCTTCGTTGGAATTAGCTTTTCTAATATCTGAGTTTTTTGGGTTAAAAACTGAGGAAATCTTTTTTACATATAGAGGGGGTAAAAAAATGAAGTAATGGTTTTAGTTTGATTGTTAAGTATTTCTACTGGTCATATTATTAAATTATTAGTTATTGCACTATCGGATGCTATTTTTTAATAATTGGTTTGCCATGAATACTGGATAAAAAATTGATTGTTATATACCTTGGTGCTCTTTGGATTTTTATGTATGCCGCTGGTGTTATTGTATACATGATATCACTGAAAAAATATCAGTGACAATAAATTATACGCATAGATTTTGAACTGTAATTACAGTGCAGGGAAAGAGGATGAAAGAAGTATGTACACAGTAGGATTCCAGATTGATTCTTACAAGTATATCACTGGCATTAAGTCAGTTTTACAGGAATATTCATGGTGGATTGAACTTGTCAGAAAAATTGCACCAAAAGCAGATAAATTTGAAATTCGCTGCTGGCCGGATGAACCAGAAGCTATTGCCACAGGCCAGCAGTTTGGTAAACAAAAAGAAAATACTGAAACAAATGAACTGGTATTCCAGGGACCAATATCTGAGGCTTTTTTAAAGCATGTCTGTACGGATGGATTTGATGAAAACGGTGGGCTAAAATGGTTTACCATTAATTTCTATCAGGGGAAAAGAATCCTCTTTCATTCCGGACATTATGGTACAGAACCGTACATCTTTTTAAAAATAGAAGAAGAGGTTCATAAATTAGAAGAGTGGAGCAGGAAACACCCAATAATCGTTCGGGTAGATGTATATGAGCCGTCTTGAGTGTGTAGCGTTGGTAATGGGAATGTAAAGGCAAAACTTGACCGAAGGAATGGGGTATGTGGAGCTAGACAGATTAAGAGGAGGCCAGAAATTGTTTGGGAGAGGGGAGCATCCTTTGAAATAAATGCTGACTGACAGAGTTATAAAGTTATAGAATTATATGGTTTATGAGACATAATCTTTTAAATACCCATTTATCTGATATTTTAATAAAGAGAAGACCTTGTTTATATTTTCTGGTCTGGAAGAGATAGCTCTAATAATGCCTAGCACTAATAATGCCGTTGTTATGTTCCTATGAGGCTGACATCAATGCCATTAACCCGGCCCATGTGGATTGCGTGGCTTTTTTGCCGCTTAGCCGGAGACGGCAGTGTTAGAAAAACCCTTTGTTTCCGTTTGGTTTTTGAGAGCAATAATTCTACTGCCATGAAAGTTTTATTCACCATAAATATTTATGCACCATGAAACAAAACAGACGCATATAATAATTCTGATTAAAGGAGGGTGTTTTCTTGGATATATCCGTTGTTCTGGAAAGTATTATTGCATTGTTCATCATGATACTGGCCGGTGTATATGCCCGCAGGAGGAATATAATTACCGGGGAAACGTATAAAGGCCTGGTTAACGTCCTTATCCAAATCGCACTTCCGTTTATGATTCTTTCTTCTTTCCTTCATACATATGACAAAGCTATCAAGGAAAATATAGTTAAGACTATTTACTATTCCCTAGGAGCATATATTTTAATGGCAGCTGTTTCATATCTACTGCTTTGGCCGGTAAAAGATACTAAAAAAACAATTTTGCATTTTGCAAATGTATTTGTCAATACTGGTTATGTTGGATTTCCCATACTTAATTCCATGTATGGACCAGAAGGTGTGGTGTATGGCTCGATCTTTAATATGTTTTTTGTGTTATTCCTATGGACCTATGGAATAATACTTTTCAAAGGCCGTTTCATGGCAGGTGAACTTAAAACGGAGCTCAGGAAAGTGCTGTTAAACCCATCGATTCTTGCAGTTTGCGTTGGCCTTTTGCTTATGTTTTTTAATATTAAATTACCGGGAGCGGTTACATCTGCATCAAGAGGAATCGGCAGTCTCACTGGACCGCTTTCAATGATAATTATTGGCTGCATACTTTCAAAGGTCAAAATAAAAATATATTTGCGTGATTGGACAGTATATTACGGAGTTATCGTTAAATTAATTGTTATACCAATGATTATCTACCTGGCAGCCTCATTGACCGCAACTTCATCTATTGTAATAAACTCGGTTATAATTATGACCGCACTTCCTGCCTCTGCAATGACTTCAATCTTTGCAGACGTTTTTGATAAAGAGAAAGAATATGCAGCATTTTATGTATCTATAACTACCCTGCTGTCGCTGTTTACAGTAATGTTTTTTATAAGATATGTATTATGGTAGAGAATGTAAAAACCTCCAAATGACGTAATTATTTCAACATCAATTCGGAGGTTTACTCAAACTTAGAAATTTTTTCTTAATTATCCTTTTCAAATACTTATTTTATTTGTGTTTGAACTTATTAATTAATTCCATGAGCTTTTCTGCAAGCTGTGACAGGTATTGAGCAGAAGAAGCCATTTCCTCCATAAACGCAGTTTGTTCTTCAACCGTAGCTGATACCTCTTCTGTTCCTGCGGCAGTTTGTTGTGCAATAGCTGAAAGGTTTTCTATTATACCAACAATCTCATTTTTCTTAAGAGTCATTTTTTCACCGGCATTAAATAATTTTTCTACGTTATCATTTATACTTTGTATTGCATGAGCCAATGATTCGAATATTATTTCAGTCTGATTTACTGATTGTGCCTGTGACTCATTCATCTCATTAACAGTGTCCATTAACCTGACTACATTATCAGCCTGAGACTGAAGGCTCCTAATCAATTCAGTTATTTCCTTAGTAAATATAGATGTTTGTTCTGCGAGCTTACCGACTTCTGTTGCAACTACTGCAAAACCTTTTCCTGCTTCACCTGCCCTGGCAGATTCGATTGATGCATTTAGCGCCAGAAGGTTGGTTTGCTCAGCAATTGAAGAAATTGTATCTGTAACGGTTCCTATTCTTGCTACATTGTTGTTGTATTCTATTATTGCTTTGTGTATTGCTTCTATTGCCTCAGTACTTTGTTCTGTGTTGCTTGTAAGGTTTTTAACAATTTCAGCACCATTATCTTTAAGTTTCTCAGCTCTCTTTGCTTCAGAACTCAAAATGCCGGATGCATTTAATACAACATCTATATTTTGAGCCAGTTCATTAATTTTAACCGCACCATCTTCAGTATCTTTTGCCTGTGCAGATGTGCTTTCAGCTATTTCCCCTACGGTCTTTGCAATTTCTTCAGCTGCATTAGCAGACTGCAGGGAATTTGACTTCCATTCTTCTGATGTACCAGTCAATTGTTTTGCAGAAACTGATATTTCAGATATCATATTATTCAGGTTCTCAATCATCCTGTCTATGCTGACATAGAGAGTAGAGATTTCATCTTTTCCTTTGGAGTATTTTTTTAGCACCTTTTGCTGCTCTGCCGATAAAACCAAATTATTATCTGCAATCGTTTTTGAAATATCTGATATGCATTCAACCTTTTTAACCAATGACTTCATTACAAAATAAGTTATGCAAGCTCCGATTAAGAGCATGACGCAAGTAAATACTAAAATATTTATTGTAAGGTTGTTTACGGAGGCTGATACTTCACTTTCAGATTGTTGGCACACAATATACCAACTGGTCCCGGGTATTTGTTTATAGGATGCATAAACTTTAGCATTTGTAAGATTGTCATTATACAGCTTTACCTTTTCGCCATCAATACCATTTAAAGCACTTGCCACTATTTCATTATCCTTTATATTTTTTAATTCAGAGTTTTTGAAATACTCATCATTGGGGTGGGCAACCAGGTTGCCTTTTTTGTCAACTATATATGCTTCACCTGTATTTCCGAACTTTAGTTTTTTAGTAATTTCGCTTAACTTGTCAAGGGTCAGGGCACCAATATAAATCCCGGAAATTTTACCAGAATCATCCAATATAGGAGTGGATATTGCAATAACCGGTTTCCCTATGGAAGCACTTACATAAGCCTCGCTTACAAAAGTAGCTTTGGTGTTTATAGCACCTTGGTACCAGTCTCTGCTTGAAAAACCATTATTAAAAGCATCTGCCGATATTTTGAGCTGCACCTCGTAAGGCTCTAAAACTACGTTTTTAGCATGAGCGGGAGTGAAGGTTTCAAGGTATGCAAAGTCACTGTAATTCTTCAATATCTGCTGAAAATAAGCTCTCTGAGCCAATCCTTGCTTGTCGGATAAGCCTCTGAATTCTTCGCTTATCAGCGCATATTCACTGGTGTCTTTTACCTGCTCCGAATTGCCTGTAAATGTAATAACATTTTTATAATAGTCTATGTAGTCCTGCACTGTAATACTAAAACTGTTAATTAAGAGTTCCTGCCGCTCAATTAATGCATCTTTTGTGGACTTGTTCACATTAATGATACAAAAAACACCAATAAATATATTGGTAAAGAACAGCATTGCTACAACACCCGCTACATACTTTGCTTTTAAGCTTACTTTGATATTAGCACTTACTTTCTTATTAGCATTTCTTTTCATATTACACACCCTTCCGCTATAAGATCAATTTGCTAAAATAATACAATATTCTACAAGATTCTACAAATTTCAACAATATTCAGTAAATAATTATAATATTTTGCATAGAAGATTTTTTGACTTATACTCTTCGATCAGCCTATTATGCAATTCTGCCTGAATTTGTTATGTCCTCCATTTCAGGCTATGTTGAATGCGTAATGTGGATATTAAAAAGATTAGTTTTAAGCTATGCGAGAAAATAGATTTTAACTAGTTGTTTGATAAAAGATTTATGATATAATTACAATAAAATAAGCTATTTGTATATAATTGTTAATAAATAATTATTTGTATAATCTATAACAAAGGATGGTTTAATCAATGGGAAATCTGTCTGAATTGCCTAATATTGGAGCTGGGTTGGAAAAGCAACTTTTCGATGTAGGCATTACTACAGTGGAAGAGTTAAGAAGCATTGGTAGCCGTGAAGCATGGCTGCGTATTCTTCAACGCGATCCTTCTGCCTGCATTATGCGGCTTTCGGCATTAGAAGGTGCAATTCAAGGTATAAGATGGCATAACTTGGATAAAGAGACAAAGGAATCACTCAAAGAGTTTTATCACAGATATAAAGGTGCAATGAAATAATAAAAATCCTGTCAAATTCATTAAGTATAGACGTGGGATTATCTTAATTTTCAGATGCTATAAGTGCTGCACCAAACGCTCCGCAAATATCCGGCTCTATTGGAACAATTATTTCTGCATCAGGTTTTTCTTCAATTGCCTGTCCCACTCCAAACCGTATGTGCTCATCTCTTCAAGACTTAATTGCAACGACTGAGCCATCATTTCAATAAAATGGCCTGTACCGGCTGTGTATTTGGCATTCATTACTAAAAAGGATGGTTTTTATCACTATAATTATCCTAAAAAATTTTATTCTATGGCAGCGTGACAGGAAAAAGGCTGGATGAGATTGCAAAGGCAAGAGAAGAAGGAAAAAGGCCGTATCAGAAGGTTTTAACGGCAAGTGGAGAAGGTGTAGTAACACTTGTTATAGCAATAATATTTTGATATGCTCTGAAGAAACCATTCTGACTATTTATTTTATTATTATAGAAAAGAGATAACAGAAAGAAAAAACAGCCTTATTCCTAATTGAAACCTGAAAATTTAATATCATAGTTTATAGAGAAAACGGTTGATTTTTTTAATGAAAGAGTTTTTTCTAAATAAATTTGGAAGAAATAAACAGTTATTCTCATAAATCAGCATTATCGTTAATTGACTTTCTAAGAAAAAAATGTATCAATAATTGTGAGCACTCTATTAAAGCGTATACTGATGCTTAAGCAACTTCTACCGGTTCTTAACGGAAATCATTGGGGTTGATGTAAGGGGGCTTTTCTCATGAAATATCTTTATAGGATTTTTAGTAAGGGATATACATATAAGATATTTCATATAAAACAATGCAATGTCACAATTCTTACGGGACAATTCTGGCCTTAATCTTTCTAATGTATTTTACAGGTAGATAAATAGAGAAGTTGCAGAAAGTGTGATGGTTGTTATGAGCCAGCCGCCTGTTTCACGCTGTATCTCTTTGCAAATTCGCTTATTGAGGCTACATATGCTTTTTTCAAGAAAAGATGGATTGTTAATCGAGACTTTCTGCTTATGCCCTGTTTATGGCATTGGGTTTATAAATAGGACAATTCCGTTTTGGGGTTGATACAATGAAAAAGTGCCTGTTATCTATAGATTGGGACTATTTTATCTATACCAATGAGGAGAATTGGGGTTCTTATATTGAGAATAACAGGAGCCTGGTTGACCTTTGGTATAAAAGGTATATTCAAGAGAAGGCGTTGGGAAGGGACATTCAAGAGTCGTACAAGCTTTCTTCAGAGTGGGACACATTCTGGAAGAGAATTGAGGAACGCTTTATATTTGAAAAGGATATCAGAGCATATGTTACAGACTCCCATGCCTGGTCATATAATATTGCAAAGGAAAACAACTGCAGAATAGTTTACCTGTTTGATTCGCACGCTGATCTTGGTTACGGCGGACTTTCGTCCCTGAACTTTGAGGTCAATTGCTCCAACTGGCTTGGTAAGCTCTTAAAAGATAAGCAAATCAAGGAAGCTTATATTTTTTACAGCCCATATACGATAGAAAAACCAGAATATTTCAAGCAGATAAACAGTATTTATAATGTTAGCTACTGCAATTTCAACAACTTGAATAAAAGCATCGAGGTGTCGGCAATTCATATATGCAGGTCAGGTGCCTGGACTCCGCCATGGCTGGATGAAAAGTTTACTCAATTTGTTGATGCTATGGGGATTCCTTATGAAATAGTGAACTGTCCGGTAAGAAAGTGGGATACGGTGAATATCAGCTTATCACACCAGATTGATTATTTAATGGCGTGAGAACTGTATTGAGATAGTTAAAAATGAGCCATGAAACTATATGATAGTTTTAATAGTTTGTGAGTTCTTTCTGTTAGGAAACAGGTAAGACCCAACTGCGCCAGCCACCGTAAAACAGTGATAAAGCCAGACGTTTATTAAAAATTCAATGAATGAAGCCTCCTTTCTGCGTCGAAAAAATGTATTTGAATCATGCGGCACTGTGTTGTATTATTTTCATAATACGGCATGGTGCCGTGTTTATAAAGAGCCAATGTGTGTCAAAGTGCCGCACGGTCAAGGAGGTCAATTCATGCATAAATAACCGGAAGTCACTGACAGTATCTTGCCATTGTAATCTCACCGATGATGGTTACAAACTTCACCTTAAACTGATGTGAAATAAGATAATGGCATTGTTGGTGTAAATAGTCCAAAACATTTGTTTAGACGGAAGAAAAAACATTTTTTCATATACTCGAAGGATTTTTGTGATTAATACGACTACCTATTTGGGAATTGAAGATAAGTGTTCGAAAGGAGATGTATGATTGAACGGTCATCAGAACGAGTATAGTTACGTTGAATAAGGAGGTTTACCTGTATGAAAACGAGTAAAAATTATGCATTTCCGTTTGTATTAATAACATTATTCATACTTGTTTTTGTTGGGTGCGGGGAATCCAACACCGTTGCGAGCTTTATCGTTTCGGAACGGCAATACGCCGAACGGAGCAGCTTGGAGAGCGCAAAGCAGCCCGAACAACTGACAGCCGGGAAGACTATATATGCCAGTGTATATTTTATCGAATCCCCCAAGGGGATGGAGTATACCGCAAAATGGTTCATTGACGGAAATGAAGTAAAAACCGATAAACAAAAAATGCCCACCGATAGAAAAGGTATTATCATCTTTTCTCTGGAAGAAGATAAGGTTACAGCCGGCACATTGAAATTTCAAATTAGTTATAACAGCTATATTCTGGCTTCAAAGGAGCTTATTATAACCGGGAAATGAGGATAGTCCAATGTATATAGCGGAGAACAGGAAGGAAGAAAAGTTTATATCGCTGTATCAAGCCTTTGTCAACGAAATCTACCAGTATGTTTTCCTGAGAACGGGAATGGATACTGCGCTGGCTGAAGACATAACCCAGGATATATTCATTGATGTGTTTAAAAGCATGGGCGAGTTCAAAGGTTTGTGCTCGAATAGAACATGGATATTCAGAATTGCTAAAAATAAGCTCTTTGACTTCTATCGAAAACAGTACCGGCAAAAGATTGAGCTTGTTGACATAAATGATCCACTCACTGGGGATCTGAACAATCCTGGGCAGGATACTGAAAGCATTATTGAGTCGGTTCTTGAAAGCCAAATGGTTTATGACTGTCTAAACAGGATTCCGGGGCATTATAGAATTGCCCTGATTCTGAAATATGTTGACGGTAAAAGTGAAAAACAGATTGCGGAACTCACTGATAAATCTGCAAAAGCTATAGAAAGTATGCTTCAAAGAGCAAAAAATGCCTTCATCAGGGAATACCGGTCAGTTCAAAAGAAGGAGGGTTTTGAACTATGAAAAAAGATAAAAAGACTTATACCATATTATATAATGCTGCGCTGCCAACAAATAAACAGAAGGAAAAAATGCTTGTCCATATATTATCTGAGTACCGAAAATATGAAGCTTCACCAACAGAAAAATTATTCAGGCTGATTACAGTATACCCCTGGCGCTTTGCCTTCGGCCTTTCCGCGGTACAGGCGGTGTTATGCACCATGATCTGGGGGACAGGATACACGAACATGGTACTCAAAGTATTAGGAGGATAGAAAAATGAATTCCTTTTTTGAGGTATTAAATCATCCGGTTGAAGCATTTCGGAATAATAATAAAGTTGCAGCATGGCTTCTCGTTGCATCTACCATATTGATTAACTCAGTTTTTGAGCCGCTTTTGGTTTGGTTTGCCGGTTCCTGGTACACGGATCCTGATATTTATTTAATGCTTCGCACCACTTTATTGGGATGTGTCAGCTATCTTGCGATATGTGCTGTGTTTTGGGCTATATGCAAATGTTTCGGCAGCAAAACGCCGCTAAAAACCTATTTTCAGACATGGGGCCTAACCTTCTTTCCTACCCTGTTGTGTTCTATTACCGTTGCTTTCAGCGAAGCCTTCTTTACTGTCTTTTGGAACAACAGCATCTGGGGGCTACTGATTAGTATTGTATTTGCCGGCATACTGATATGGAAAACGATCCTGTATGTCATTTTTATAAGGGAAGTAACTGGTCTTAAAGGCGGTAGAATGATTGGAGCATTTATCGTGGCCGGAATCATGATTATTATACTGGCGCTATTAGATGGATATGTAGGGCTTAAAACACCTATCCTGTAATTTCCGGAGAAATATTAAAGAACAAACTAATCTGAATTCTCTCTATATATGTGGTCCATGCTTGAGAGCTGTCCGGAAAACAAAGACCGGTATGTTCTTTATCATTTATTTTGCAAATTATCTTGAATAATGTCAAAAAATGTCGTAGAATTTATATTATACTATTACAGGCTACATGTCAAAAAATAGGTATATTGCGACAAAGGTAAACTTATCGAAAGCTAAGGACGCAAAACTATGAGTCTTTCAGATCTTTCTGATGGCTGCCAAATAACCGTGATTTATTTTTTGTCGCTGAATGCGATTTTTTTATTTTTACACAGAATTAAAAGGTTATTGGAAACTAATTAGCTGTTGTAAACTAATTAACTGTTGCCAGACTAATTAAAAATTGTTTTATTCTAACCAAACTAAATAGGTATTTATACGGCATGTGGCGTTTAGCAGCCGTACAGTAATAAATAAAAAATAAAAAAGGAGGACATAATTTGAAACTTAGAACACGACTATACTTAATGCTCTTAACTCTTAGTTTAATTCCACTACTTATTTTTTCAGCAGTATCAGTAACATCTTTTGTCTTAAAATCCAAAAAGGATACATATCAATTATGCCATGATAAATTGGAAGTTGCTAAAGCAGAAATAGAAGGGATGCTTGACAAGCATTTTACGACACTGCAAACTTTAGCCAAGCAACCTGCTATTCGTAATTATGATCTAGCAGAAGTGAAAAGCATTCTCGTAGACGCAGCTAAGGTCAATCCTGATCTTGTACTGACTCTTGATAATGCCCGTGGAGATCAACTCGTTAGAAGTAATGATGAAGACTTGATCAATGTTTCTCAGCGGGAGTTTTTTCAGCAAGCTATGAGCGGAAAAGAAGCCTGTGTATCTGATATAATCGTATCGTTAACTACCAATGATTTAATTTTGGTTATCGCTACTCCGGTTCGTGATGTGAATAACAATATTATCGGTGTTCTACAAGCGCACATTTTTCTGAATCAGATCAGTGAGTTCGTCACAGAGATTTCAAAAGGTGACTCAAATGTGTATATTCTTTCCAGACAGGGGACTGTATTGGCCCATCCCAATAACGAATATGTACAAAACCAGGAGGACTTCAGCGCTTTAGAATTTGTACAAGCAGGTCTTGCAGGAGAAAATGCAACTCTGGAAACTAAAAATATTCAAGGTGAAAATGTCATTGTCAGCCACTATTTAGATGAGTTGTCTGGTTGGTTAATTGTTGTAGAGACACCTGTTTCTGTTGCGATGGCTTCAGTTTATAACCTCCTGAGCGTATCTATCCTTGCGTTCATTGCCGTTACCATCGTTGTGGGATTAATTGGTCTTTACTTCTCCAGATGGTTTACCAAGCCACTGGTTGAATTATCCTCCATAATCAAAACAATTGCCATGGGAGATTTGAAAGACTTTGATGTCAATATCAAATCAAAGGATGAAATCGGTGAGCTTTATCACAGTCTTAAGGCAATGACTAAAAATTTAAGAGAACTTATAGGCAATATTCAAACAGTTGCCTCGACGCTAGCGTCACATTCCATGCAATTATCCTCTATAACAGATGAATCTACCCAGAGCCTGACACAAGTCGTTACGACTATTAGCGAAATAGCTCAGGGCAACAGCGATCAAGCTTTAATGGTTCAACAATCAACAGATGCCATTACCAGGGTTAATAACATTGTCTCAGAAGCTACTACGGAAACAGAAACTGCGGCAGATAAGGCTAATGAATCATTAGAACTTGCAAAAGAAGGTCAAAAGGCTCTTGAAACTCAAAGCCAAAAGATCGAGGAAAACATCAAGTATACCAATGCAGTGGGTGAATCAATACATCAGCTGGCAACAATGACTGATGAGATTCGCAATATAATTGGTGCAATTAACAGTATTGCTGAACAAACCAATCTTCTTGCCTTAAATGCTTCGATAGAAGCAGCACGTGCGGGTGAAGCAGGACGAGGATTTGCCGTCGTTGCCGAAGAAATCCGCAAACTGGCTGAACAATCCAGAAGTTCTACTAAAAAAATTGAAGATATTGTTAATGGCATCAATGGCAGAGTGGATGAAACCGTTAACAATATGAACCAGGTTAGAGAGAGCGTCCTTGCTATGGAGTCTTCAGCAGAAAATACCAGAGAAAGTTTTGCTAAGATTTTTGATTCGGTTACTGAGCTTGCGAAAATTACCCAGGATGTTTCCACAGCCTTAGATGAGATCAATAATCAGATCAATGAAATAACTAACCAGGCTACGAATATTTCCTCTGTGGTAGAACAAACATCAGCCGGTATGCAGGAAATTTCAGCTGCTTCAGAAGAACAATTGGCTTCCTTCGAAACAATTGATAAATCTTCCGGTCAGCTGGAAAATATAGCTCAGGATCTCCTCACTCAGGTTACGAAGTTTAAAGTTCAATAGCTATTAAATGAGCCATAAGAAAATAAGTTATATGGGTTTAATATACTTTTGGAGAGGATAATTGCTAGGCCGAATCAAGAGCAGAGAAATAGAAGAGATGATAATTCATATAAAATAAGGGTTTCCAGACGCTGATCCAATTTCTTGGCTGCTTTGCCAGAGTGGGTGGTGTCGGGAAACCCTTGTTTCTGCAGTTCCGAGCTCAAGAGCTAATAAGCTTGTTACGGGGTAAATCAATTCGCTTGTGTTAAAGGATATTTCCTTTGACACGGGGAAGTACAGGAGGTATTCCAAAGCTCTCCACAATGCTATCTCATTATCTAGTACAACAAGTTAAATTAGAATAGCAATAAGATGCACGATCAAAGCGGCACACCAGGCAACGAAACACTGCCAGACAACTACTCCTAAGGCCCACTTTCTGCCAAGCTCCCTTTTGATTGAAGCAATCGCCGCAACACAGGGAGTGTAGAGAAGGGAGAATACCAAAAGTGAAGCTGCAGCGGCTGAGGTCAATACAGTAGTTATGTCGTTACTGAACAGTATCTCAAAAGTAGATACAACGTTCTCCTTTGCCATGAATCCGCTGATTAATGAAGTACAAATCCTCCAGTCTCCAAGTCCAAGAGGCTGCATTATTGGCGTGAACCATCCTGCGACAATCGCAAGAATGCTGTCCTGCTGGTCCTCAACCAGATTGAAATGCGGATCAAGGCTTTGGAGGAGCCAAATGATGATAGTTGCAAGGAAAATGATAGTAAATGCTCTCTGCAAAAAGTCTTTGGTCTTTTCCCAAAGAAGCTGTCCCACATTTCGCGTGCTTGGCATACGGTAATTCGGCAATTCCATAACGAAAGGCACTGCCTCACCCTTGAACAGCGTGCCCTTAAACAGCAGTGCGACGAAGATACCGACAACAATGCCGAGAAAGTAAAGACCAATCATGATAAGTGCTTTGTATTTCGGGAAGAAAGCGTAAACGAAAAATGCATATATGGGCAGTTTTGCCGTACAACTCATAAAAGGAGTGAGCAGGATCGTCATTTTTCTGTCTCGTTCACTTGGCAGGGTGCGAGTAGACATGACCGCCGGAACGGTACACCCAAAACCGATTAGCATGGGAACTATGCTTCGGCCGGAAAGCCCGATCTTGCGAAGCAACTTGTCCATGAAAAAGGCAACGCGGGCGATATAGCCGCTGTCCTCAAGCAGAGAGAGAAATAAAAACAGTGTAACAATAATCGGAAGAAAACTCAAAACTGTTCCAACGCCTGCAAAAATACCATCAATGATAAGCCCGTGGATAAGGTCGTTTACGCCAGCTGCAATCAATCCCTGATCAGTGAGGTTTGTCAGCGCATCTATCCCAAGTTCCAACCAACCTTGAAGCGTACCGCCGATAACGTCAAATGTAAGCCAGAAAATGGCTCCCATAATCAAAATAAATATCGGGATTGCTGTCCATTTACCTGTAAGAACGCGGTCGATTTTCTCACTCCGTATGCTTTCTTTACTTTTTTGAGGTTTCCTCACGCAAATGTCACATACTTTTCTGATGAAAGCATATCGCATATCGGCAATTGCTGCACTCCTGTCAAGCCCTCGTTCTTTTTCCATCTGGAGAACGATATGCTCTATTGTGTCCTTTTCGTTCTGATCGAGCATAAGCTGTGATATGACCATAGAATCACCCTCAATCACCTTGCTTGCGGCAAAGCGAAGTGGGAGATTGGAGCTTTGAGCGTGATCTTCAATCAGGTGGTGGATACTGTGCAGACAGCGGTGAACGGCACCTCCTTGGTCTTTTTCGTCACAGAAATCTTGACGCAGAGGCTTTTCCTGATAATATGCCACGTGAATCGCATGTTTTACAAGCTCGCTTATTCCTTGATTTTTCGCCGCAGAGATCGGTACTACGGGAACGCCCAGCATTGCCTCCATAGTGTTTACGTCTATGGTTCCACCGTTTGCCATTACTTCGTCCATCATATTGAGCGCAACCACCATAGGAACATCCATTTCCAGTAATTGCATAGTGAGATACAAATTGCGTTCTATGTTGGTGGCGTCCACGATATTGATGATTGCTTTTGGTTTTTCATTCAAAACGAAATTACGTGACACGATCTCCTCCCTGCTATAGGGTGACATTGAGTAAATTCCGGGTAGATCGGTAACGAGTGTATTGGGATATCCTTTGATGACTCCATCTTTGCGGTCAACTGTTACGCCGGGGAAATTGCCGACGTGCTGATTGGCGCCTGTAAGCTGATTAAAAAGCGTGGTCTTGCCGCAGTTCTGATTACCAACCAACGCAAAGGTTAGTGTCGTTCCCTGTGGCAATGGGTCGCCGCTGCCCTTAGGATGAAACTTTCCACCTTCGCCAAGGCTTGGATGAACTGTCTTGCCCATAGACCGTTTCCTATCTGTTTTCTCTATACGCTCCGATGCCGGTTTAACCTCGATTTTTGCCGCGTCATCCAGCCGCAACGTCAATGCGTAACCGTGGATCATCACCTCCACAGGATCACCCATCGGTGCGTATCTGACTATTGTGACCTCCGCACCAGGGATCACACCCATATCCAGAAAGTGCTGGCGTAAAGCGCCATCTCCTCCGACTTTAGTGATGACCGCTGTTTTTCCAATTTCCATATCTTTTAGTGTCATATTATTCCTTCTTCCTTTGCTACTTCTTGCCGGTGCTGGTGACAAAATAGGTTCATATGTTTTCCATGTCCGCGCCGCTGTGCCAGATGAGGAGCTTTATGAATGCTTAAGACGTTAATATGCCTTAAGCATTACTTATGAATCAAGCAAGTGAAGTTCAAAACCCTCATTGACAAGGGAAATGATACGCTGGAGAATTCTCATTCCCTCTAACGCATCTTCATGACCCAAAGCCGCAAGTATCCGAGTATGGCTGTCATTCATTTGCTCGTAAAGCGCATTTGCGCGGGAGATGCCCTTTTCCGTCAGAAATATGCGGAACTTACGTTGATCCTCCACATCCTGTTGACGGCCAATTAACTGCCGCTGTTCCAGTTTTTTTAAGATATTTGCGACTCGGCCCGGTGTCAATCCAAAATGCTCGATGATGTCGATAGCGTAAATATCTTCTTCCTGTTGATTGAGCCAGAGCAAAACGCCCATTTCACCATTAGCAGACAGGGCATTGGCTATCTGCGTTAACAGCTTTGCGTCGTCGATGTGCATTTGGCTCAGTTTCTCTGCTAACCTATTAATGTCCATAAAGCACCTCAGGATAGTTTCTAGCGAAAACTAGTTTATGTTAACTCTGATAATTTGTCAAGAGTAGATGACAGACAAGGCGGTGTCAATTTGTATAACCACTGTCTCTAAAATCTCTTTCCAAAGTTTTGTGTACCGTATGCCCCCGATACACCTACTCCGAGTTCGTCGCAAAATGTAGCAAGCATATTTTTACGATGCCCGGATGAATTAACCCATCTATCTACCGCATAAACAGCATCAACACCCCAACTTGCCATGAAAATGTTTTCTGCATACGCTTGCCATTCATAACCTGCGGCAGTTATTCTATCGCCGGGACTTAAGCCATCCGGGTTAGTATGATTGAAAAACTCTCTTTTCTCCATATCTTTACTGTGGGAGCGGGCAGCAGTTGCAAGCTTATCATTCCATTTGAGTGCGGGCAGCCCATACAAGCCACGGAAGGCATTGGTAAACTCAAAAATGAGCCGTTCGGTAGTAGCATCATCACAAGCAGGAAGTGTACCTATTGAGGCAGCATACCGTATGTCATTGTTGTTTGAATCTATGTAAACATTGCCGCCGCCTATGTAAGTGGACAAATCGTTTGTGTACAGGAACGTTGCTTTTTTATTTACATAAAACACAGCAAGGAACTTGTCGTAACTACCATAAAATCTCCATTCACCGTTAGAGGTCACATAATTTCCGATCAGCTTTTCTTCAATTCCAGCCTGAAGCTCGGTTTGACCAATTTTGATATTTGTAAACCCTAATGACTGCCTGTCAGCTAATTCGTAACCACTAACTCCCGCTTCACCTGTGTATTCATCTCCCGGGACAATAACTGCCTGCTTTGTTGCAGTGTCCCAATACACATTGAATTGTGAGGCTGTACCTTTCAGTTTTTGGGCAAACTCACGAAGTTGCAAATAGTTGGTATCACCGTCAATAAGATAGGCATTTTCAAATGTGATCACTGTACCGTCCAATTTAAAGGACGTACTGCTTTTTCTGACATTCTCTGTGTTTCTTAAAGCCGTTTGCGTAACGGTGCCTTTGTATGGCTTTCCTGTTTCAATAACTGCATATTTACCATCCCAGTAAATATTGAATTGTGCGGCGGTGCCGTTCAGCAATTCGGCAATTGCGCGAAGCTGCAAATAATTGCTTCCATTGATGTTGTATGCATGCTTTACGGACACGGGTTTACCATCCATCACAAAATTTGTTTTGCTTGGCACAGCAAGAAGCTTTCTGCCAGCCGCTACACTTACGGCGGGAAAAACATTAAGAACAATACACAGTGCCATAAACATGCTTATAAATCGTCTTTTCATAGTTTTTGTACCTCCACAATGCGTAAGATTATTATTCCTTGTTCCGGTTCCTCGTCCCAGAAGTATCTGCATCCTTACTGTTTTCCCTCCTGTAACAGAATCAATGTAAAACAAGTGCAGTCTTCCAAATATAAACTTTGTTATTTCCTCTTTCACATTATAATAGTTTTCTGCAAATTCAAGCAATAACTTGCCAGTAGATAACTTTTATCTGTATTAAACAAGTTTCTTCATAATTAGTTATACTTTTATTTTAAGACAATGGTATGTATGGTGAGAAAAAATAATTTTAGGGAGCTTGAAAGCTAAGGCGGATAAAATCAAAGAGTACTACAGGATTGGCTAAGTGATTAGTGATTTATATGAGAAAAAGGTATATGAGAAAAAAAGGAAAATAAATTAACATGATGTAGGTTGATAACTGTTAGAAGTATTTTTAATGCTGTGGTATTATAATAATTAAAATAAAAGAGAATGGAGGCACATTATGATATTTGTATGTTACCCGAAATGCACTACCTGCCAGAAGGCCAAGAAGTGGCTGGAAGCAAACGGCATAGCTTATGAAGAAAGGCATATTAAAGAAAGTAATCCTACACCGGAGGAATTGAAGGATTGGCATAAAAGGAGCGGTCTACCACTGAAGAAGTTCTTCAATACCAGTGGACTTTTGTATAAGGAACTGAAGCTGAAGGAAAAGCTTCCGGCCATGAGCGAGGATGAACAGTATAGCCTGCTGGCATCAGACGGTATGATCGTGAAGCGCCCGATTCTCATTGGCGACAATTTCGTACTGGTTGGATTTAACGAAGCTGACTGGAAAGCTGCACTAGGCATCGAATAACTGCTGCTTGTGGGGCCTGTGCATTGTTTATAATCAGTTTACTCATTGCCGGAATGGTGAACAGCTTCCTGCTGCATTAAGTGAGTTAAGTTGTCAGTAGTTCTATATGAAATGAGGATTAAAGATGGATTCATTAATTTTAAAAGATTGTGTTCTTTGCCCCAGGGAATGTCATGTGGACAGAACTGCCGGTAAAAGAGGATATTGCAAAGCTACTGATGAATTGGTAGTGGCAAGAGCGGCACTCCATATGTGGGAGGAACCTTGCATATCAGGTAAAGAAGGTTCCGGTACAGTATTTTTCTCCGGTTGCGCGGTGGGTTGTGTATACTGTCAGAATAGTAATATAGCAAAAGGTTTGGCAGGAAAGATAATTACAACAGAAAGACTTGCAGAAATTTTTCTGGAGCTTCAGGATAAGGAAGCTAATAATATCAATCTGGTTACTCCAAGCCACTATGTTCCACATATTATAGAGGCTTTAAATATTTCGCGCAAAAAAGGACTCACTCTTCCTGTTGTATATAATTGCAGCGGGTATGAGAAAGTAGAAACCTTAAGACTTCTTGAAGGATATATTGATATATATTTGCCCGATTTTAAATATATGTCGGACGAACCGGCGAAAAAATACTCTAATTGCAAGAATTATTTTACGGTTGCGGCAGAGGCAATAGAAGAAATGGTTAGGCAGGTAGGAGTAGCAAAATTTGATGAACGGGGTATAATGCAAAAAGGCGTGATAGTAAGACACCTGACATTACCAGGATATCTTGAGGACTCTAAAAGAATTATAAAACACTTGTATGAAAACTATGGGAACAGGATATTTATTAGTATAATGAATCAGTACACTCCCATAACAAAGAATATGATGTACCCGGAGCTTAACAGAAGAATAACTGAAGAAGAATATGAAGAGCTTGTCGACTATGCAATAGAAATCGGAGTAGAGAAGGGATTCATACAAGAAGGGGAAACAGCTTTGGAAAGCTTTATCCCGGAATTTAATGGAGAAGGGGTATAGCCATAATGAGTCCTAAAAGGATCAAATAAACAGTAAACGAAGCTGCTTCCAGTAAACAAAGCTGCTTCTATAGAAGAATAAAAAAAATTAATTAGTGTATTTTTAATTTTCTGAATCTTTATAGGGGCTATCTTCATGATACCGGCATATATCCAATAACTCCCGGCTTAAATTATTTAATTGCTGCATGGATTGTGAAATCATGTTAATGAACTCGTTTTCTGAGGAAAGAGTAGATGAAATCTCCTCCGTAGCGGCTGTATTTTCTTCGGTAATAGCTACAGCCGATTCGATCTGCTCTTTGAGCTTATAGAATTCATTGGTGGTTTGCCCGATTATGTCCATACTGTTTTTCAACTGCCGGTTGATCATGTCAAAGGATTCTTTCATGGAATTAAAGGACTGTGTAATTTCCTGCAGTAGAAACTGTCCTTTCTCGACAGCTTGCTTTCCTTCATGAGATTTCTCCTGAGCAGCTTTTGATTTTTCGAATAGTTGATGTGTGACCTTTGTAATACGTGAAGCCATTTCATTGCTTTGTTCAGCAAGTTTGCGGATCTCGTCGGCCACAATAGCAAACCCTTTTCCCTGCTCACCGGCCCGGGCTGCTTCAATAGCTGCATTTAAGGCTAACATATTGGTTTGTTTGGCAATGTTTTGGATACCGAGCAAAAAGGAATTTACCATCTGAAGGTTATCCTGTAATTCATCCACTGTTGATGTGGCAGTTTGAACTGAATCATTCAAGGTATTCATATATTCACTGACCTGGTTAACCCTGTGCCAGTTTTCTTGTATATCATGGTTCATTTCCAGAGATTTTTCTGCCACCTCTTGTGATACTTCAGCTGTTTTATCCATGTTCTGTAATGAGAACATAACTGAGTCATTGATCTGGGTAATATTTTGCGCTTCGTAGCTGATAGATGTAGCCATTTGTTCTACTGCTGCCAAAATAGACTGGCTGTTCTCATGGATTCTATCCATGTTCAGATTTACATTGTTAGTACTATCGTTCAGCTTTACTGCACTTTGATTGATTGTTTGAAGAAGACCTGTCAATTGCTGAACAAGCTTTTGCGCTTCCTGTTCTTTATAAATAGAGTTCAGAATGAGCTTGTTTCCCGCTTCCGTTAAAAAGTATAAAGCCGCCAGGGCACCACAAATTACTGAATAGACGGTAATAAACAAGGGTAAATTGTATTCAGGACCTAAAAAGCTAGTGGGAACGCAAAAATATAAAATAAAAATATAAATGCTGATTACTGCACCAAAAATTAATATCAATTGTTTATCGAAATAAAGAGCGATAATGATTACAGTACAGAATAATATATAATGCTTATTCAGGGCGAATTTATCAAGAAAATACAGCGCAAAAATTACAGTGAGGGGTAATAGTGCGAAAATCAAACCTTTTACTTTATCCGGAGTTGGAATAAAAAAGTTAAGGGTAGCCAACCCAGCCACTGCAGCTCCGGAGATAATATAAAGCTTACAGGCATCAAAGCCGCGTAAATAGATTAGGGGAATTACAATCAAAGCGATAAGGAAAAAAATTAAGAACAAATTAATTTTGTGAACCTTTTTACAGTGTGTAGCGTAATTCATTGCCCCCTCCTGGTTCAAATAAATGTTGTTAATATTATCAATTTTTGTCTATTTTATAATTTTTTGATTATAATTTCAATAACAATTTTATACTAAAAGTCATCATTTTGTTAATATTTTTATAATCCGGCATACACAAAGAACTTGTTACTTTCATCTTTCTGTCCAAGTCAAGCTATGCTGAGACGGTGGTGTTGATGAGTGCGTCCGTCGAAAACTGAAAAGCTAATTAAAATTGGATTTCAGCAGGGCAGACCAGCGTAATGGCAGTGGTATGCAAAAGAGTGGAAACTTAATTCAGCGAAAGGTAAAAGCAAGGAGCATATTAGGTTCGACCTTTTATGCTCCTTGCTGGAGAGTGTCATTGTATTTTTAATCTAACAGGTATTTGTAAGATTTATTTTGCTACGTTCTTGCTGTTAGCATCATTGTGTCTTGTTGTCAACAGAATTGCTGTGACAGGAGATATTCTTCTATTCTTCATCCTGCAACGCGTCATATCCTTCTTCACCGGTTCTGATTTTTATAACATTTTCAACGTCGTAAATAAAGATTTTACCATCGCCCATGTTACCTGTATACAGTGCCTTCTTTACAGTGTCGATCACCGTTTCAGTGGGTATCTTGCACACAACGATATCGACCTGAACCTTAGGAAGAAGCCTGGTTTTTACCGGCGCACCGCGGTAGTACTCTGTGTGTCCTTTCTGCATGCC
>ENA-UPAD01001292-UPAD01001292.1-bioreactor-metagenome-genome-assembly--contig:-NODE-1292-length-27206-cov-374.390004_pt1 | contig 27206 bp, 27 predicted proteins | sample MGYA00238179_ERZ772710 | MGnify/ENA primary metagenome ERZ772710 (study PRJEB29004, sample SAMN07631245) | bioreactor metagenome | isolation source: Switchgrass digestor | place: USA: Dartmouth...
TTAAATAAAAAGGGGCTATTGCATTACGATTACTAATCTGTAATGCAACAGCCCCATTAAAACAGAATTACTTACTCCCATGCCTAACTCTTTATTTAAAAATGACATTTGAGTTTTGTTGATCAATGGCAGAAAACCTACAAATCTATTAAATAGTAGTATTTTAGTATCCATAAAGTTATTATATATTACATACTTAATTATTAGATCAATTGCTACAAGTAAAATAATAATAAACATTTGGACCCTCCCTTAATTCTTTTAATTTATTCTATGATATTATTCTTGTAGTAAGTTTCAAGAAATAAATCCTTTTCCCTTATGGCGAAAATGTAACTTTTTCCCTTTATATTTATTTTCAGTTTAGAATTTGCTAATGCAAGAAAGCTAAATCCTACTTCTGTTTCTTCAATATTTTCAATGTCACAAAAATTTATAGTTATTTCAAAAAAACCGGCATAGTAAATATTTATACCTTTATCATCAACAGTACAATAAGAAGTAGATATAAACATTAATGAAATGATTAAAATCGGAAAATAGATAATACTTACAAGCGTAATTGCTTCTTTCCAAAAAAATATTACTGACTTACTTAATCTCAAAATCATTGTAGCTATAAAAAAAGGCAATAATAAATATACTAAATATAAAAATTCCACTTTAACTGCATATTAATATAATATTAATAATTAATTATACAAGTCAAACTAAATATTTTTTTAATATCATATTTTAGGTGTGTTTCTGGTTTTTTTCAGAATTAACAAAATAAGCAAAAACCAAAAATCAAAGTATAATAATTATTAATAATATCAATTTTTTATAATTGAAAGGCAAAGTCTGCTATGGTAAAATAAAAAAGCAAATACATATTTGGGTTGGTATTGCAAATTATAATAAAATTTCGATATAGACATTCCAAATTACTTTTAATTTACACATAATTAAAATTATAAGAAAGCCAGTCAATATGAATACTTTTTGGCGTTATTTTTTACACTTTACATCAATCCCTCTTATATTGTTTATAATTATGGGAATACATGTTGCTTTTGATTCAAGTATAAAAATCAACGGTATAGTAGTTTTGTTATTTATTGCACCTATTTTGGAGTTTTCTTTGCCCATGACAATATTCTATTTCTATTATGTAGCAGACAATGAAACAATAAGCATTACTTTAGATAATTCTGTAAAATTACTACAAACTCTAGATGCTACCATAAAATCAAATTTAAAAAATCAAAAAAATTTTCAAATTCAATATATCCTTTTTTTTCTAAACACAATTCCTAACGCTAAAATACTCATTCCTAAGTAAAAATAAACACAAACAACCGGATGAATAGCAGTATTTATCAGCTTTCTTCCATTTTCTATTACCGAAGGGTTAAACAAATATGTCAAAATATCAACTTCCACATTATTAATAAAAATATTATCCAGAATTATTTTATATAATGATGCAGGTAAATACGAACACAAATCAAATTTGACGGTATTTACTGCAATTAAAATAATATATGGAATGTTTGTACCTAATCCAAACGTTAATAAATATGCTAATAAATAGTACATAATCGTTGTCAGTATTATTGAAAAAAATAACATTATATACGCTTTCATATCAGAACCGTTTACATTTACAGCAGATAAAACTTCGTATTTGCCTATAAGATTTTTCCACATAAATATACCTAAAATTTTACAAAAACATGCCGTTAAAACAATTAAAATATAAGTTGAAACAATCACCAAACACAATCTGTTAAAAAATACATCATTCTTATCTTTATATACCATTTCAATTTTTATGGTTTTATACTCCCACTCATCAGCCAGAATAAAAGAAAATGCCACAGAAACTACAACCGGAATAATATAAGCTATATATGATTGCATCATCGCCATTAAATTAGTGTTCGGACTAAAAGTAGCTGTTATCATTTTATGTTTTTCAACACTACCAACCGGCAGATTGTCTATAGTAATAAACGTCATTTCACCCAATACTTTCCCAGCATGAGTAAAGCATATTATATAAGCAAATATAATCGAAAAAAAATAAATAACTACTATCGCCACAAACGGGATTGAACTTTTTACTTTTAAAATATCTAAGCGGTATGTCTCCTTCATTTTTCATCTCCAATAACAGACTTATAAATTTCTTTTAAACCCGGCATTTGAAAATCAACATGTTCTATTAATATTCTATTTTTCTGCATTTCTAATAGCTGTTTGTCAAATTCTTCTCTGCTCAAATAATTTTTTCTATATACATTTGATTCCAATTGCTCAAAACCATACTTACTCATTTCTTCCACCGTTGCACTTGTTTTAATTTTTACCACTATTTTGGCTTCTTTTTTCAATTCCTCAAATGGCCCTTCAAAAGAAACAATACCGTTTGACACAATAACAAGGTCGTCAACTATTTCCTCCATTAAATCATAATTGTGTCCTGTTATCAATATTGCGCAACCTTTTTCCAGTTCGACTTTTAACAGTTTTTTTACCATCTCCCATGATTCATAATCAAGACCTACTGTCGGTTCATCCATAATAATGTACTTTGCCTGTCTTATGAGAGCACAGGCCACAGCCAAGCGATGCCTTTGCCCAAGGGAAAAAGCTTTGGCATTCTTTTTCATTAAATCATGGTTCAGTTTAAGGCTATCCAAAATTCTCCTAGTGTATTCAGTTTTTATATTATGTTTACCGGATAGCAACTGTAAATTATCATATCCGGTTAGATTTGGATATACCGGCGGTTCATCAAATACTACAGCGACCTGCTCTCTTACTTTCTTTATGGGGTTACCGTCAAAAAGTACTTCTCCGCTATCCGGAAATTCATGCCCCAACGCCATTCTTATCCAAGTAGTTTTTCCACAACCATTCGGTCCAAGTAACAAAGTTAATTTTCCATCGTTAGCTGCAAAAGAAAAATCTTTTATGACCTCATTCTTTTTAAAACTCTTTTTTACTCCAAAACTGACAATTCCCATCTTATCACCTTATTTTAACAAATCAATAATTTTCTTATTGTTAACACTTGCAGCAATATCTAAAGGTATTTGACCGTTATTATTCTTGATTGTCTTATCAGCACCTGAATCTAAAAGCAGCTTTGCCACCTTAGGATGTTCCTCTATATTATTTGAACTTGCTACCACATGTAATGCAGTTGAATTTTGTGAATCACGTACGTTCACATCTATTCCATTATCTATTAACAGTTTTGCACAATCATAATCTCCAGAGAATGCTGCTTCATGCAAAAGTGATGTACCATCAGTTGCCTGAACTTTTATATCTGCTCCTTTTTTTATAAGCAAACTTAAACATTTTAATCTTTCCTCTTTATCATAAATCTGAAATACTGAAAACACAGGAGTCCTTCCCTGAACATCCTTCTCATTCACATCAAAAGAAAACTTCTCTAATAAGAAGTTACATATTGCTTCTGACTTGCAAAAATGAAGGACAGTTCGACCATATTTATCTTTCTCATTTACATTAAATCCTCTGTTTAAGATATATTTAAAAAATTCAATATTACCCGAACTTGAAGCAAAATGGATAACCGATTCATCATCTATTGTCTTTTTATGTTCTTCTTCAGGTATAATTTTCAATAAATACTCATATACATCAATGTCTCCCGATTCTGCAGCATAATGCAAATAATTTTTACCATAAGTATCTGTAAAGTGTTTATCTATTCCACGCTCAATCAAAGTTTTAATAATATTTAAATCGTTATTAAACTTAAGAGCAAATACTAAAGCGTTATCTCCTCTCGAATTTACAGTATTTATATTATAGCCTTTGTCAATTAATTTCCCTATCATTTCAGGAGAGTTTAAAATAGCCAGTTCCAGTACATTTGAATACGAATTCACTATCTGTTTGTTAATATCAGCACCTTTTTCAATAAGTAAATCAATCATTTGCTCATATTCTCTATCAACTGCAACAAATAAAGGCAAATCTATAAATAAATCCTCATCATTCAGATTAATACTATTTTTTGAAAGGATAGAATCAACTTTGTCTATATCATTATTTATTACAGCTCTTTGAAGCTCTTTATAAATATCGTTCATATTATTTGCAGGTGTGAAAAATAAATATGCCATAAATAAAAACACACCAATTACAATTATTACTCCCAAAACTTTTAATAGTTTATTTTGCATACCTTTCCTATTCCCCTTTACAACTAACATATTCTTTCATAATTAAAACATTATAGCTATAAATAACTCCTTATACGTGTTTTTTAACTGAATTTGCAAAAAGCAAAAGTATAGCTTCCAGCAAAAATAATATTGTACATGCTAATAATAATTGTAAACTTGTCATACTGCTTAAAAGATTACCTTCCGGAATTGCATAAGATCCCTGTTTATGGATTGATATATTATTCCTTAAAACATGATAATATATATCCATCGGCATTACTATTAATTTTGAAAACATTGAATTGAACTTGATAAATGGTAAAACACAAACACCTATTCCAAAGGTCGTTAGACTTGACCAATACACCAGGCAAATTGAAAGCACAGAATAAAACATGATAATTAATGAAGATGCAATTACAAAAATAAACATATCTTTAATGCCTTCGTATAAATAAAAACTGAAATCCAAATTAAATTTATTCAAAAAAAATGAATATTCACTTTTTATTTTATTCCAAAATACAGAACTTACAACAATATTAATGATTATTGTATATATTATATAAGAGATATATATAAATACTACTGTTAATATTTTTGTTAAAAAAATATGCAATTTTGAATAATTTAACATTTTAACTTTTATAGTCTTATTTTTAAATTCATTCCCCATAAGAATCGATGAAATAATAATAAATACTACTATAGATATGGTTGAAAACATATATATAGGATTTAAAAACGAAGTATAAGGATGAATTGGTCTAACCAAATCCATAATAAATTCCTTATCTATAACTACCCAGTCAGAAATTGACAGTAACGATTCTGAATATAGCTTAATCCTATTATCTATTGTTTCAGGTATAACATAGGCATATAAATAAAAACTATCAATTAGTATAAATAATGCAGTTAATATCACAAAAATCATAAAAATTTTTGATTTTACAATTATTTTATATTCAGATAAAACAGCACGTATAATTTTCAAAAACATCATCCTTTTTAATACTTACAAAATTATTGATAAAGATATGAGTTTTTAATAAAACTCATATCTTTATCGTTCTTAATAAGCAAATATTTCAAAGAAATATGTAAACATTTAAATTGAGTAAAATTACTTAACAACCGTGCACCGACGAGATAAACGAACTACATTTGAATAGCCTGAAACTGTATTTATTGACGTACTTCCCCAATATGCAACTACTTGACCTATTGTTACATCCAGTGTTCCACTTGCTTTACCAGAAGTCTTTGATGCTTCAGCTGAACCTTTCAGTCCTATTCCAAATCCAGCCCCTAATGCTGAAGTTGCTTCTTTTTGAGTTTCTTCATCATACCAAACCGATGTATCAGCAGATCCTACCTTTGTCCATAGAGACCACCAAGGTTTTGTAAATAAAAGAGCCCCAGTAGAGTAATTAAACGGACCAAACTTTTTAGTTTTTTTATTTACAGTCCACTCTATAATATCAGTAATACTAAAAAGTCTTCCACCAAAAAAATTGTATCCATCAACACCTATAGTATCTCCAAATACTTCAGCTTCATTTCCAGACTTATAGCTATAACAATAACCGCTATAAGACGAATTATTATAATTACTTAAATTATTATCATTTGCGAATACAGCAGTACTTGAAATCAAAATCCTCAAAGCTAAAGTCAATGTAAATACTTTTTTAAGACCTTCATACTTCTGCCTCTCTTTTCATTACATTATTTCACTATTGGCCTTAAATGTTCCATATTTGCCAGCAAATATTTCACATTATGTACATATCTTGCATAATAATACCATTTTTTTATTTGGTATGTCAATATTTTAAATGCAGTGTTTATATATCTTTATTGTTATAGTTTTAAGTAGCTATGTAAAATTGATGGCCTAAAATTACTGGAAGATACTATCCACCGAAAATAAAGCTATAAAAATATAATGCCAATAATCGAGGAAATTTCATGCATTATGGACATGTAAAAGTTAGAGATTTCATGAAAGAACTGATGGAATTAATCCTAAATAAATTGATAGGAACTGAAGTAACTGCAAAAATTGGATTTAAAAATCTCCAAACTTCGCGAGAAGATATATTTCCTAAGTTATCTTTGGTCTAGGTATATATGAGAATATGAGGAACACTGAGTACAATTTCATTCGATGAATCCATTAGAACGACTAAACAGAGAAATACAGCAAAAAACTGACGCAATGAGTATATTCCATAATCGTCAATCAGTAATATTATCGGTTGGTTCAATACTAATTGAACAGCATGAAGAATAGCAAATTTTACGACTGCAAAGTTTGAGTATATAAGTCCTTCCGAGCATTGAAGTTAATTCTTTATCTATGGCGGTAGCAGCTGAAAATAAGAAGATACTAACAGAATAGGTGGATTAGGTGAATAATTGAACATGAGCGGCAAAATTGGAATGAAGTATATAGCATTATGTGTAAAACATATCAAAATCCACCATAGTATAATTTTATAATTTTTCCATTATCAATTGACAAATAAATACTTTTTGTTTATATTTAGATACCTAGAGACACTATAACATTTAGGAAGGAATTTTGGATTTTAAACCTGTGCAAAACATTTAATTATGGAAACTATTATTAATATTAGCAATGTAAGTAAAATTTATATTCTTGGTTCTGAAAGAGTAACTGCCCTCAATAATATAAATTTATCTATTTCAAAAGGAGAGTTTTGTTGTGTTTTGGGAGCTTCCGGATCTGGCAAATCTACTTTATTAAATATTATTGCGGGTTTGGAAAAGCCGAGCAGAGGAAGTATTAAGATAAAAAACACTTGTGTTGAAAAGCTTGACGAAGCGAAACTTGCTTACTTTAGACAAAAATATATCGGTTTTATATTTCAGTCATATAATCTTATTAACCATTTAGATGCAGTAGAAAATGTTGCACTTCCTCTTGCATTTAGGGGTATGCCGAAAAAGGATAGAATAAAGAAAGCAATAGAGATTTTAAAAAATGTGGGTCTTTCTAGCCATCTTAAACATACACCTTCTCAAATGAGCGGAGGGCAGCAGCAAAGGGTCGGGATAGCAAGGGCTTTAGTGACTAATCCGGAAATTATTCTTGCCGATGAGCCTACTGGTAATTTAGATTCTAATACAACTAAAGATATTTTGGAATTAATAACTGCAGTAATAAGAAAAAACGGACAAACACTTGTCATGGTTACTCATGATTCGAGTATTGCTAAAAGAGCAGATAAAATAATTTATTTAAAAGATGGGAAAATTGAACGAATAGAAAAACAGTAATTTTGGAGGAAATTATGAAAAAGGTTATATCTATTTTATTATTAATTATTGTTTTATTTCATGTAACAGGAATAAAAGTTTTGTGTGAAAACAATTCAGATATTGTAATAATGAGATACGATCAATCAAAAAAAAAAAAAATTGTGAGTGGGGAAGAATTTACCTTTACAATGACATACAAGAAATTTACAGATGTAGAAATAAATGATATTTATCTGACTGTTGATGATAATTCTGCTTTTTACATTTCGAAACATCAACCTCAAATTGTAAAGCTTGAGAATTTAAGCGGTGATGATGAAAAATTAGTTGATATAGATTTGGTTTATAAAGGAGTTGGAAAAGAACTTAAACTTATATTTAAGTATAACAAGGAAGGATCTTTGTGCCAATCATCGTCAACATTATATCTTGATACTATAGAAAATAATGATAATAAAAATGCAGTAGAGACAATGAAACAAATTCCTAATATAAAAATTGTCGGAGATGTTTCTATTCCGGTTGGAGAAGCTGGGAAAAGTGTTGATATAGAGATACCGATAAAAAATATAAGCTCATTTAAAGCTAAAAATATTACTACCTCAATTATATCTGATTCAAATTTGATTTCATCCAAAGTGAATAAAATAAATTTATATGATGTAATTGATGAAATATCTCCAAATAAAACAAAAAAGTTAAAATTTAGTATTAATATAAGTCCTTTTGCAGAATCCGGGGATTATACCGTTATGTTGGAGTTCAATTATTTTAATGTAAATGGGGAATCTTTTACTTCCAGTGACAATATTATATTGAGGGTAAAAAATAATAATAGAAGACCATTTTTAGTTCTAAAAAAAATAGAATCAAATCCTTCCTGTCCGTTACCAGGCGATGAAATGAATATATTTTTTAAACTTGAAAATCTGGGAACTTTTGATGCAAAAGATGTAAAATTGACTGTTGACGGCTATAAAGAGGATGGTATTATACCCAAATTTACGGGAGTTAAGTATTTAGAGTCAATTGGAGGAGGAAAAAGCAAAAATGGATTTCTTGAGTTTAAAGTATCTGAAGAAATCAATACCAAAAATCACCAAATCAAATTTATAGTGAATTATAAGGATGATCAAAGCAACACTTATAGTGACCAATTTATATATTACATACCAATAAATATAGTAAAAAAATCTAGTTTCGCTTTTTTAAAAATTGAAAATCTGGATATGTCTACTCGGAAAGTACATCCTAATGAAGAATTTAAAATTTATTTTGACATTAAAAACGATGGCAATAAAAAAGCATCCAATGTTAAAGTGTGGTTGGTAAATGATTCTGAAATTGTAAGCAAATCCTTAAATACAATGATGATTGATTCGATTGATATTGGAGAAAGCAAACATGTTGAATTTGTTATGGAAGCAAGAGAAGAAGCAATTTCGAAAAACTACCCTATTGCTATTAATATTGAATATGAGGAAGATAAAGATTCGAGTAAGCAAGTGATTACACAGTATGTAGGTATATTAGTTGATAATGTAAGTGAAGAAACTGATACCGGCAAAGATAAGTCGGTTCCTAAAATAATTATTGAGAGTTATTCAGTATCGCCTCAAACAGTTTTAGCAGGTGAGGAGTGCAATGTTGATTTAGATATTAAAAATACTCATAAAAATAAAAATGTATATAATATTAAGATAAACATAACAAATCAAGATAATGAAATTTTACTAGGAAGAAATAATAACGGTTCGATTTATATTGAGGAAATTAAAGCACGTTCAGTGGTACATAAATCTGTTTCTTTTGTTACCGGTTTTTCTACTCAACCCAAAGTATATTCTTTGAATGTCGATTTTGAGTATGAAGATGAGAATGGGAATCCATATTCTTCAAAGGAAATTTTATATATACCTGTTGAACAAAAAAGCGGTTTGGTAGTAGGTGAAGTAAATGTATTAGAAGATACTTCTACAGACGATTCGATATTAGTATCTATAGATTTTTATAATACAGGAAGAACTGCAATTAATAATCTGTTTGTCAGTTGTAAAGGTGATTTTGAAACAGAAAATTCAAATTATTTTATAGGCAATTTAGAACCAGGTGCAAGTGATTATTTTGAAGCATTAATAATACCAAAAAAAGAAGGAACGGTTACTGGAACAATAATATTTACGTATGAAGATAGCAATGGAGAGAAAAAAGAATTAGAGAAATATTTTAATATAGATGTTAAAAAAAATTTAGATGAAAATAGCTCTCAAAAAGAAAAAAATGAAATTATAGAGAACATAAATAATGAGAGTTCATTTTCTGAAAATTCTTTTCTAGTCCTTTTAATATCTCCTTTTATATTAAGTATCATTTTAATAATACTCTTTAGGTTTATAAAAAAGAAAAGGAAAGAGAGCGCTAATCTGTATGAGGATTTGTGATGTATTAGAAATATCAATAAAAAATTTATTGAGAAGGAAGACCAGGACAATATTAACGATTATAGGAGTAATGATTGGCACTACATCTATAACAATAATGATGTCAATAGGTGTAGCTATGGATATTATATTAAACAATGAATTGAGTAAAATGGGAAATATGAGAGTAATTACTGTAAGTCCGCATAGTTTTGCAGGGCAAAGTGGGAAAGGAATCTATACAGATATTAATAGCAAAAAACTGGATGATAATGCAGTTCGTGAAATAAGTAATATTGATGGAGTTGAAGCTGTTTCACCGGAGTTAAGTGTAGATGTTAAGTTTACTAGCGGTAAAAATACGGCTTATGTGAATTTAATCGGTGTTACTCCTTCTGGTATGGAGTTATTTGGATATAATATTAAAGATGGCAGACTATTGAAGCCAGAGGATAGCAATAGCGTTATTTTTGGAAGTAATGTTTCAAGTATTTTTCAAGATACTAATCATAAAGATAAATTGAGGAAATTAAAAGCTCAACTTGAAACAAATATTTTAGGGAAAGTGTTTTTTATTTCATTTGATGATTTATTTGTCAACAATAATGAACAGATAAAATCAAAAAGGCAAAAAAGATATCATATAAAGGTTGTCGGAGTTTTACAGGAAAGTGGACAAAATGATTATTCTGCTTTTATAAATATAAATTATCTAAGAAAAATTATAAAAGAAAATTCATATAATATTGGTGCATATGAAAGCAAAAAATTAGATGTAGGACACCAATATGACAGAGTATTAGTTAAAGTTCGAGAGTTAAATAATGTTGATAGAGTGCAGAAAGAAATAAATCTGATGGGATTTGAAGTTTATAGCCTCATAGAAGCAAGAAAACAACTGAAAAAAACTCTAGTTGTAGTGCAAGCATTTTTGGGGGCAATTGGAGCCATAGCAATTTTGATTTCATCGCTGGGAATAACTAATACAATGTATATGTCTATTTATGAAAGAAATAAAGAAATAGGTATTATAAAAGTTTTAGGGTGTCATCTCGCTGATATAAGAAAAATGTTTCTAGCAGAAGCTGGGTTAATTGGATTGATAGGCGGACTTACTGGAATGGTATTAAGTTATATAATTTCAACAATTATTAATATGATTGCAGATAAATATATATCATTGGCAGGAGCAGCTATTTAGGTTATACCTTTTTGGTTGACTGTAGTTTCAATTCTGTTTTCATTAATTGTGGCAGTGGGAGCGGGATATTTTCCTTCAAGGAAAGCTATTAATATAAGTGCTTTAGATGCTATAAGAGCTGAATAAAATGATAGAGTGTAGATTTTCAAATTAAATCGACAATGTAAATATTTTCGTGTAAACTAATTTTTTTGAGACTGTGAAAAAAACTCTGTAAAATAAGCTTTCTATGATAAAATATAAAATCATAGGAGGCTTTTTTATGGCAAAAAGAAGACGAGAGCCCATGAGTGAGGGCAAAAAGAATATTATTGCAGGTTTAATTCAGGAGTATGATATTAAAACAGCAGAAGACATCCAGGATGCTTTAAAGGACCTACTAGGCAGTACTATACAAGCTATATTAGAAGCAGAAATGGATGAACATTTAGGGTATGAACCGTATGAACGATCAGAAAATTCAAATTCTCGTAACGGGAAGAAGAGTAAAACTATTCGCAGTAAATATGGTGAGATGGAAATTGATGTTCCACAAGACCGTGAGAGCTCATTCGAGCCTAAAATAGTTCGTAAGCGACAAAAAGATATTTCAGGAATTGAGGACAAAATCATAGCCATGTATGCAAAAGGACTTACAACAAGGGAGATATCTGAGCAAATTGAGGATATCTATGGATTTGAAGTCAGTGAAGGCATGGTTTCAAATATCACTAACAAGTTACTTCCTGAAATTGAGGAATGGCAAAGACGGCCTTTATCCAGCGTTTATCCTATTGTTTTCATAGACGCTGTACACTTTTCTGTCAGGGATAACGGAATTATACGCAAGCTTGCAGCGTACACAATACTAGGGATTAATGAAGAAGGGAAAAAAGAGGTTTTAACAATCCAGATAGGAGAAAATGAGAGCAGCAAATATTGGCTAAACGTTTTAAATGAACTTAAAAATCGAGGAGTAAAAGATATCCTTGTGCTATGTGCTGATGGATTAACAGGAATTAAGGAATCAATAGCTGTGGCGTATCCTCAGACAGAGTACCAGCGTTGTATAGTACACCAGGTTAGGAACACGCCAAAATATGTAGCGGATAAGGACAAAAAGGCATTTGCAGCAGACTTAAAGAGTATTTACCAAGCGCCATCTGAAGAAGCAGGATACGCGCAAATGAAGGAAGTAACAGAGAAGTGGCAAGAGCATTATCCCAATGCCATGAAGAGTTGGACAGCAAATTGGGATGTAATCAGCCCAATATTTAAGTTTTCGGCAGATGTGAGAAAGGTTATATATACTACCAACGCAATTGAGAGTCTAAATAGCACATACCGACGTCTAAACAGCAAAAGAAGTGTATTTCCAAGCGACACTGCACTATTAAAAGCTTTATATTTAGCAACATTTGAAGTTACCAAAAAGTGGACATTACCTATAAGGAATTGGGGTAAGGTCTATGGTGAGTTATCTATCATGTATGAGGGTAGGTTGTCGTAGTAAAAAGAAAATAAAATTTGAAAATAATTCCAGAAACAAAATAGGATAATTCATGTCCTAATACCAAAAAAATACTGCTGCAATTATTATCAAAATATTAACTACAGATTTAAGCAATTCTTCAATGCTTCTAATTTCTTTTACCGCTATCAACACTAAAGCTATAATAACAATAATAATATTTACTATAATAAAAGCCTTAAATATTTTATTAAAATATTTCACTTTCTTGGTTATTCATATTCTTCCCCTAAAACATTTAAGTTTCTAAATATCATCTCTTTTTATTTTTTGGAATTCAAATAATTTAAAGCTTCGTCAAACTGTTGCCTATAGTCGTTTTCCATAACTTCCTTTCTCTTATTTTCATCAAGAATGCTATTGTAAAACTCTTCGGTATTGCCAATCATGATATCCGGCTGTATTCCATTGATATCAATAGAAGTATCGTTTGGTCCCAACATTATTGATGATATAAAAGCCATAGCGGAACCATCTTTAAACTTCCTAAGCGAATATGAAATATATTTACCGTAAGTTCTCGTTCCAATCACTTTGACATTGTTTAGGTTTTCTTTCAATGCTAAAATAAAAAGTTCAGACACACTGGCAGTGTTATAATTAGCCAATATTACAATATTATCAAACACAAAAGGCTGTCCGTTTTTAGATACAACCCTTTCCATCCTGTTTCCATAATCTAGCTGATAAATAACTATATCTTTATTTAAAAACAAACTTGCAACATCTTTTAGTTCGTTAAAGCTTCCACCACTGTTATCCCGCAAATCGATAATAAGATTTTTGCAATTTCTAAATTGATGAGATAATGAAAAAACTTTCTTAAATGTTACTCCATCAAAAAAATGATTTATATCCAAATAATATGTATCTTCATTTATTTGTCTACCTTCTATATTCTCTGCCTTATTTCTTCGCAATTCATAGTATTCTTCCATCTCTTTTGTCGATAAAAATGAGTTATACCTTTTATATTTTTCATTCTCTAATTCTGAAAGGCTACTTAGTACTTTAGTCAAAACAAAATTATCAAAATCGGTTTTTATATCACCGGTATAATTTTCCCCTAAATTCTCTTGCAACATTTTCTTAAGCTTATTTATATCATAATAACTTTCTGTCAAATCGTTTTTCATAAATAATAACTTTTCATTGCGCAATTTAAAATAATCATTAGCTATTAATAATAAAATCACAAATACTATTCCAAAAATTATGCCTAATAGCATCTTCAATTTCTTCACAAGCATTCCTCTTCCTATAACTTTTTGATTCAATCATAAAATAAATAGAATATATTACAAAATCTATTTCCATCATTCTACATATTTTTATATTTATGAATATCTGATCAGAATTATAGTTATAAGTTTGATTCTTTTCTCTTTTCAATTTCATAGCAAACTGTTGTAACAATACATCCAATTAACGTTATAATAAATGCTACTCCAACCACAGGAATTTTAAAATTTATATAATTTACTCCTGTCAGAATAACACATACAATACACATAAAGATTGTTACTTTATATGCTTTACTTTTTTTTTCGTTCATCACATTCACCCCCTATTCGTCTGTTTTAGCAATTTCTGTACAATCTATCTTTCGTATTTTATCTATCAGTATAAGTATGTGAATTTCTGTTTGATTTTTACTTTCAAGTTCCCTAAAAAAGAATTAAGCCATAAATAGATTTTTCTGCAGTATTTTTTATGCTTTCCCATAATTCTAAGGCACGATCATAGTCTTTTTCAACATGTATTAAATAAATTATGTATATAGCTTTAAACTCAGGTATATTGTTTTCTATAATTTCACTTTGGTTTTCCTTAATTATTCTCCTGCAGTCGTCATAAAAATCATTGTCTTCATTAATATCTAACAGCAATAATATTAATCTAAACAAATAGTAAATGTACAATCTATCATTTATTTTATTTAATCTTTACTTTTAACTATATAATACTTGTTTAGAATTAGTCTTGGTCGTATCCCAAATTGATGAGCACCTTCAATATATGTTATGTTAAACAAATCTTTTGAACGAATATTTTATTTTTTATAGATGCACATAATACATACATATCACTTATCACTGGAGAACTTACTGGAACTAAATCATTTATAAAAAAAATCAAGCAGGGAATATAGGCAAGTATAAACGGCTTTGAATTATGTGCATCGGTAAATAACATAATTCCTGTCATGATTAAAATAACAATTGCGTCAAATAAAATTCCCACACCATAGGAAAATACAAACTGCCAATACGTAGTATTGTCATCCGGATAGCAAAAACACATTCCAATAACACTTTTTAGACTTTTATTTAATTTAAAGTACAACCTTCCATTTTCTATTCCGACTTCAAAAAATAATATTCTTATACTTTTGACACGGCATTTATAAATAATTCCAAAAATAAAATGGGATAATTCATGTCCTAATATCAAAAAAAATACTGCTGCAATTACTATCAAAATATTAACTACAGACATAAGCAATTCTTCAATACTTCTAATTTCTTTTACCGCTATCAATACTAAAGCTATAATAACAATAATAATATTTACAATGAAAAAAGCACTAGATTTTTTAGTAAATATTTTATTTCTTTGAGTGTTCATGTTGTTTTCTCCCACGCATACAAGCTTCTAAAAATATCTTTTTAGTACAAGTTTGTATTACTACACATCTATTCAATTCATTTTATTTTACATGAAAAAGTAATATCTTTTGAAATATGATTGTAAATTTAATAACTGAAAGTATATCAAAAATCATTACATAGGGAATTTTTCATTTAATTGTATCTTTTGTAAACAAAGTATGTTCTTTATTTTATCAGTTTGCCATTTTAAACTCAATACCGTTACTTCCAATGGAGTATTCAACTTTGTATTCTTTATTGCTTTTACTATCATATAAAGTGATAATATTATCCTCAATATTCTTTATACTGAAATTAAAGGAAGGTCTTTGAGAATCATCATCACCATATACTCCCAATTTATACATTATATCAATATCTTCAATATTATCCTCAATAACTCTTACGATATGGGGCTCAGAAAACCAGGCATTAAGGTATAAAATATAATCATCGGTTAACCACCTATAATCACCGGCCGGAACGTGAACTCTGAAAACAGGTCTGCTGTTATCAAGGGTTTTTATTTTAAAGTAATGAAGCATACTATAACCCCAATAGTATATACTTTTCAATTTACCACTGGGAGAAAGCACACCTGAGGTATCAAACTCTTTATTTTCTGCTATATAGTCATCAATTGCGTATATAGCATTTTCAATTTGATAATCATTGTCTACATATTTTATATCGTACTCAAAATCTTTTGCCGAATATAAATCACCGTCGTAGTTATTGTATATGGTAATTGTATTTGAATCGAATTGTACAATTTCCATTCCCAAATAGGAATTTGCATACCATCCCCCGCCATTAATATGCCCGCTTTCATCGAAAAATGCCGTCAACTCTTGATTTGAATTAATTATTTCATCTAAACTTTCCCTGTCCAACTCCTTAATAATACGGGCTAATATATTTTTATCCTCGGTTATCCAGCGATTTACAAGTATTGCATACTCAACTTTTGAAGTTCCTTTGAATCCCAAATAATATTCCTTTGTTTTATAAAATATAAAGCCTCTGTCGTCTTTAATATTCGGTTCTCCAAGGACCTTTTTAATGTAGTCCATATCAGTTCCGATCTTTATATCGTTAATAATATTATCCTTATATCTTTCGCTTATCAATATTTCCTCATCCATAAATCCATTGCTCATCACTATTTTCTTTCCCACTACTATTCCGTTTTTATAATCTTCATTGCTATAACTCTCAACATTGGCAAGAAGTTCTGTCAACCTTTTATTAACACTAAATTTTGAGAAATCCAAAGGTTCAATAGTAGATAGGCCTGCCTCTTCTCTGGATATTGCAATCAGCTTCCCATCCAAAGTATCCGGCTGCTTTTCATCATCACTTTCCGCCTTCGGAGAACTTGCAGGCTGTGGAGTAATACCGGAATTTGACGGCACTGATGTAGCTTCAGGCTCTTTTGATACTTTACCTGAACATGAAGTTAATATTGAAACTATACAAATTAATGTTATTAATTTTACAAACTTCATTACTTAAACACCTTCTCTTTCATTTTTTAATCAACCTCAAAATATTATCCATTGTAAAACTCAAATTCTCTATACTCTTTAAGCGGCTTTTCTCGAAATCTTCCGGTAATCTGTTAATTGTAAATACCGAAGTGACTCCAAAGTTATATATTTCATCTATATCAAGTTCGGCACCGCCTGCTATCACAATAACCGGAACTTTTGCAGCATAGGCTCTTTTTGCCACTCCCATTACTACCTTACCCCTTAAGCTTTGGCCATCAATCTTTCCTTCACCGGTAAATATCATATCTGCATCATGTATCAAAGAATCAAATTTTACTGTATCCAACACAGTTTCAATTCCCATTTGAAGCGTCGAATCAAAAAAAGCCAGCATTCCGGCACCCATAGCACCGGCAGCCCCGGTTCCGGGTACTTCTGCCAAATCCTTGTTTAAATCCTTCTTAATAATCTCTGACAGGTGCTTAACCCCTCTATCCAGATGCAATACCATTTCCCGGTCTGCCCCTTTCTGCGGTGCAAAAACATGAGCAGCACCGTTAGGTCCATACATCGGATTATCTATGTCACACATTGTGATTATTTCTATATTTCTTAAAATTTCTGCTTTACCCGACATATCGATCCTGTCAATCTCCTGAAGTGTTCCTCCGGTGGGAATAAACTCATCTCCGTTTTTATTTATAAATTTTACTCCTACTGCCGCAGCAGCACCGCATCCACCGTCATTTGTGCAGCTTCCTCCAAGACCGACAATTATCTTTTTTACACCCCTTCTGGCAGCATCAAGAATTAACTGTCCCACTCCATAGGTAGTAGTTTTAGCGGGATTCTTTCTGTCTTCAACCAGAGGTAAACCTGCACAGGCTGCCATTTCAATAACTGCAGTTTTTCCATGGTCAATCATTCCATAGAATGCTTTCATATCTTCAAAATATGGATTTTTAACTTCTATCTCAATCTTCTCACCGCCAACAGCGGCCAAAAAGCAATCAACACTTCCTTCTCCACCGTCGGCTACCGGTATTGAAATTACCTGGCACTGGGGAAAATGTTCTTTTATTTTTTTCTCCATTATTTCGCATACCGTAGAAGAGCTCATTGTACCTTTAAAGGAATCAGGTACAAGTACTACTTTTTTCATTAAAAATCTCCTTTTTGCATCTCGAATATTTAGCTGATAATTATATCCGATAGGAATTACTGCATAAAAAATTCTTCTGTGTATATGGCAGTTATTATAGCATAGTTTTACAGTTCAAGTAAATAAAACAATCAAAACTCAACACAAAATTTAATAACTATAAAGTTTTTGCTACATTAACCCCGCTTTACGTAGTCTTATAATATATATCTTTCGTTTTGAAATTTCATTTCTAATCCCTTCCGGATCATACTCACTTATTTGTTCTTTTGATATCTCTATGCGTTCTCCAAATGTTCTAAAGGAATCTTTTGTACCTTTTCTGATATAATACTTTTCATCCCAAGCATCTTGATGCCCAAAATATGGCATATCAATATCATCTTCCGGCAGCTTAAAAAAGGTTACGAACCAAAGTCCGTAACCTTTTTTATTAACCTATTTTGTTGTCTGTGCTTCAACAAGATTTTTACCGCAATAAATTTCTCGAAGCTTTGGTTTTTCAATCTTACCGGTAGCATTTCTCGGTACAGGAGCAAAAATTATTTTACGTGGCCTTTTATAGCGCGGCAGTTCCCTGCAGAACTCGTTTATATCATCTTCAGTGCAGGTTGCACCTTCTTTTATCTCAATAATGGCTGCTGCAATTTCTCCTAACCTCTCATCGGGGAGCCCTATGACAGCAACATCTTTTATTGCATCGTGGGTACGCAAGAAATCTTCTATCTGAACAGGATAAATATTCTCGCCTCCGCTGATTATAACATCTTTTTTACGGTCAACCAAATATATAAAACCGTCCTCATCCATACGCGCAACATCACCGGTATACAACCAACCGTCTTTAAGTATTTCTGCCGTTGCTTCAGGATTTCTGTAATAACATTTCATTACACCGGGACCTTTGACAATCAGCTCGCCTACTTCTCCGGGTGCTACAGGCTCGCCGTTTTCTTTTACAATAGCGGCCTCCCATAGATATCCCGCTTTTCCGATAGAACCAACCTTGTGAATATTTTCTACTCCAAGGTGAACGCAACCCGGGCCGGAGGATTCACTAAGACCGTAATTGGTGTCATACTGATGATTCGGAAATACCTCTTTCCATCTGCGAATAAGACTTGGAGGCACAGGTTGAGCGCCCGCATGCATAAGTCTCCATTGCTCTGTGCGGTAATCCTTCAGATTAATTTCACCGCGGTCAATAGCATCCAAAATATCCTGTATCCAAGGTACGAGCAGCCAAACAATAGTAGCTTTTTCTTCCGAAACAGCCTGGAGTACCCACTCCGGTTTTACGCCTCTTAAAATAACAGCTTTGCCTCCAACCATCAAACTACCGAACCAGTGCATTTTGGCTCCCGTATGATAAAGAGGCGGAATCAATAAAAATACGTCATCCTTGGTCTGCATATGGTGTTTCTGCTCAACAATACAAGCGGAAACCAATGCAGCGTGGGTATGCAAAATAGCTTTTGGAAATCCTGTCGTTCCGGAAGAAAAATATATCGCAGCATCGTCCTCATCCTTCAGCTCAACCGCCGGTGCAGTTGAAGAACAGTAAGATACAAGTTTATCATAGCTATCGGCAAAAGAAGGTCTGTTCTCTCCAACATAGAAAAATGTTTTTACACCATGGAGATGGTCAAATATCTGTTCAACACGTCCGATAAATTCAGGTCCGAATACCAATACATCCGTCTCAGCCAATTCAAGACAGTATTTAATCTCTTCTGCAGTATAACGGTAATTCAACGGTACAGCCAGTGCTCCCGTTTTCAAAATACCAAAATATATCGGAAGCCATTCAAGGCAATTCATAAGCAGTATTGCAACTTTATCGCCTTTTTTGACACCTCGGGTTAGTAAGAGATTTGCAAAGCGATTGGCTTTTATATCGAATTCTTTCCAGGTCATTTCTCTCCGATATTTTTCACTGGGACTTGTCTCAATCAAATTGTATTCTCGCCAAGTAACTGTGCGATCGGGTTGATTGGCCGGATTTATCTCCACCAGGCTAATCTCCGATGGATAAAGCTTTGCATTTCTTTCAAGAAAATCAGTAATTGCCATTTTTTAACATCCTCTCTTTCCCCTCAAAATCATTCATACAAGGTATAAAAATACGCCCTGCATGTTCAAGCAGCACAAACTGCATTAACATAGAGGACGAAAATATGCATTGCCGCCATTATTTGCTCACAGACGGTTTACATAACTTTATAGAACAAACATGTTCCGGCACGTTAACTGGTTTTCCATGTTGCAGTCTACGCAAAAAACGGTAATAAAATTAGTTTAATTCTATCATTGAACGGCATAATTTTCAAGAGTTTACGATAATCAAAATAAATGTATTCCTCATTCATTCTTTTGACTGCTTTTTTAATGGCAATTACATATATAGCAACATTATTTTTCAAAAAGCTTTCGATATTCCCCATATCCTTCTTTTTCCAAGTCTTCAACCGGTATAAAACGCAATGCTGCTGAATTTATGCAATATCTTAAACCCGTTTCCGTCGGACCATCATTAAATACATGCCCCAAATGGGAATCGGCATGTTTGCTTCGTACTTCGGTACTTATCATTGAATGGCTTTTATCCACCTTCTCCACTATATTTTCCCTGACCAGCGGTCTGTCAAAACTCGGCCATCCGCATCCCGAATCGAACTTATCCTTCGAACTGAACAAAGGTTCTCCTGAAACAATGTCTACATAAATCCCTTCTCTTTCATTATTCCAATATTGATTGTCAAAGGGTCTTTCAGTAGCGTTTTCCTGTGTTACCTGATACTGCAGCGGGGACAGCGTTTTTCTCAGAGTATCATCATCAGGTTTTGCATATTTCTTTCCGGAAGTATTTCTTACAGCGCAAATTTTCTGAATAAAGGCTTCCCGGCCCGAACCCGTTTTATACCTGTTATAATGGTCCGGATTCTTCAAGTGGTAATCCTGATGACACTCTTCTGCAGGATAAAATTCTTTAGCTTCTATTATCTTTGTTGCAATAGGTCTGTCAAATATCCCTTCGCTCTCTATCTCTCTTTTGGAAGCTTCGGCAAGTTTTCGCTGTTCTTCGTCATGATAAAATATAGCGGTACAATACTGAGGTCCTCTGTCGTAAAATTGCCCGCCGGGGTCTGTAGGGTCAATTTGGCTCCAAAATACATCAAGAAGTTTTTTATAGCCAATTTTTTCAGGGTCGTATTTAATTCTTACCGCCTCATTGTGTCCTGTATTTCCTGAACATACTTGTTCATAGGTAGGATTTGTCACATGCCCTCCCGTATATCCGGCAATCACTTCAAGCACACCTTCAAGTTCCTTAAATGGAGGAACCATGCACCAGAAACATCCGCCGGCAAAAGTAGCAAACTTAAATTTATCGGTATTGCTATTCATAATAATCACTCCTTGCAGCGACTCGGCAATGGCAAAAATATTTTTTTATTATTTTCCCTAAATAGCATTGCCTCTATCAAACCAATTTTAATATTATATTTATACCCATAAATAAATTTCATATAATTTTAATACTTTCAATTTTTCATAAATTTAATTATTTCAAACATTCAATGGCTGACTTTTCTTTTATTGCATCTTGAAAAATTGAATCTTTTTTTGATAATTACACATATTTAATATGGACTTTTTAAATTTGCAATTATTTATGTTCAGGTATTCACAAATCTGAACAATGAAAGGAATGATAATTATGAAAAATCACAAAAAAGGCGATAAACTTTATATTAATCTTATATCCGGCCCGGACGACATTAGACCCATTTCCAAAACTCCCGCAGGTGATGCTTCGAAAGACCCCTTTTGCGTTTATGCCCATAAAAGACATGCTATTGGCTCAAAGATAATAAACAATGACGGTTCAGAAACTGTATGTACCGCCCATAACAACGGTTCATGGCAAAATATAAATTCGATTGAATAATTTTTTTTAAGCTAAAAACTTGGCTGCCTTAAAAAGCAGCCAAGTTTTCCTTTTCTGCAAAAGTCGGATATAATGTTATAAGAATTTCTTTTTCATCCTTACCTGTTTATATTTATTGTTTTATGGAAAAAATCAATGTGTTGGAAGTATTAATTCAGATGCCCATTACATAATTTTCAGGAGGTAATTATGTTTAACAATAAAGTAGCTGTTGTAACCGGCGGTGCCAGCGGCATCGGGAAGGTTATATGTGAGGAATTCGAAAAGGAAGGTGCCCATGTATGTATTATCGACAAACAACCCAATGAATATTTCACAGGCGATATTGCCGATGAAGAAACTCTGCGTGCCTTTACAGCCAAAGTTATAAATCAATACGGAAATATCGACTATCTTATTAACAACGCCTGTATTTCGATGGGAGGAATCGAGGACTGTTCTTACGAAGATTTCAACTATGTTCTTCGTGTCGGCATATCGGCCCCATTTATGCTGACAAAATTGTTCATGGACCATTTTAATAAAGGCGGCGCTATTGTAAATATTTCATCCACGCGAGACAGAATGAGTCAGCCAAATACCGAAAGCTATACTGCTGCAAAAGGTGGAATTTTCGCATTGACACACGCATTGGCAGTCAGCCTGTCGGGAAAAGTCAGGGTCAATTCCATAAGTCCCGGATGGATTGACACCACAAATTCTGAATTTGAGCCTTCGGACAAGCTTCAGCATCCCGCAGGCAGAATAGGAACTCCGCTTGACATTGCAAATATGGTGCTCTTCCTCTGCAGTGACAAAGCAGGGTTTATTACCGGTGAAAATATTACCGTTGACGGTGGTATGACCAGACAAATGATTTATCACAACGATTTTGGCTGGACTTATAATATCAATGAAATCAAAAATAAATAATTTTTGTAAAGATATTACTGTTTTTAACTTGACATATTGAAAAAACTGGCATATATTAATCAATAGATAATCAAAAAATACCATTGTCAACGATAGAAATCCGAAATATATTTTCATATTTAAGTTCTTTTGTCCGAAAGGTTTTGCATAAAGTAAAAATAGCAATCGGTTTCGTTTTTCCTTGTAAGTTTCACAAATTAAAATGCATTAATTATTACAAATATCCTCTAAATAAAATACCCAATATTAGGAGAAGATGCTTATGACAAACGCTTTAAACCCGCAAACCAAACTCAAGATTTTAGAACTCGATCCTTGGTTGGAACCTTACAGGTACGACCTGGAAGAAAGAATGAGACGCTATTATTGTGTTAAAAAAGCTCTTCTTGGTGAAGTTCAAAGTCTTAAAGATTTTGCAAACGGTCATCATTATTTCGGTTTCCATCAAACAGAGGACGGATGGTATTATCGTGAATGGGCCCCTGCGGCAGATGCTTTGTTCCTGATTGGGGACTTTAACGGATGGAACCGTGAATCCCATCCTCTTACCCGAAAAGCCAACGGTGTTTGGGAAATATTCCTTCCGGGTAAAAACGCACTGCCCCACAAATCCCTTGTCAAAGTACATGTAAAAAGTCAGGGGCGTGAATTTGACCGTATTCCTTTGTATATCAGAAGAGTAGTACAGGACCCTGAAAATCATAATTTCAACGGACAGATATGGGCACCGGAAAAACCTTTTGAATGGACCGATTCCGATTTCTGTGTCGATGTCACAAAACCACCGTTGATCTATGAAACCCATATAGGTATGGCACAAGAAAAGTGCGGTATAGGTACTTATAAAGAATTCGAGGAAAACATACTGCCCAGAGTAAAAGAATTGGGCTATAACACCATCCAGATAATGGCTATTATGGAACACGCTTATTATGGTTCCTTCGGATACCATGTCACCAACTTTTTTGCTGCCTCTTCATGGTTTGGAACTCCTGAGGATCTAAAATCCTTAATCAATAAAGCTCATGAGATGGGCATAGCCGTCCTTATGGACCTTGTTCACTCCCACGCTGCAAAAAATACTGCAGAAGGTATAAACGAATTTGACGGCACCGAATACCAGTTCTTCCACAGTGGAGGTCTGGGCAATCACGACGTATGGGATTCCAAACTCTTTAACTATGGCAAGCATGAAGTAATGCACTTTTTATTATCCAACATAAAATTCTGGATTGAGGAATATCACTTTGACGGTTTCCGCTTTGACGGAGTAACTTCCATGATTTATCACGACCATGGTTTGGGAACCGCCTTTGACCACTATAACAAATACTTCAGCATGAATACCCATGTTGAAGCGGTAACTTATCTTCAGTTGGCCAATGAACTTATAAAAGATATAAAACCCAATTCAATTACCATTGCAGAAGATATGAGCGGTATGCCGGGAATGTGTCTTCCCATTGAATATGGCGGAATAGGCTTCGATTACAGATTGGCCATGGGAATGCCCGATTTTTGGGTCAATACATTAAAACGTAATGACCACGACTGGGATATGCAAGCATTATACCATGAACTGTCCACATGCCGTTACATGGAAAAGCGTATAGCCTATGTGGAATCCCACGACCAGGCCTTGGTTGGCGATAAAACCTTTATTTTCAGAATGGCTGACAAGGAAATGTACTGGCATATGAACAAAGGAAGCCAGAACTTGGAAATAGAGCGGGCAGTAGCTTTGCACAAGATGGCCAGACTAATTACCATTTCCCTTGGTGCGGAAGGTTATTTGAATTTCATGGGTAACGAATTTGGCCACCCCGAATGGATTGACTTCCCGCGTGAAGGCAACAATTGGAGTTTCAAGCACTGCAGAAGAATGTGGTCCCTTGCTGACAGTGATTACCTCAGGTATTACGACTTGAATCAATTTGACAAGGCAATGATCCATTTCATGTCCGATGAAGGTCTTATGGGCTGTACACCTCAATGTTTATGGATAGACCAGGACAGGAAATTAATTGCCTATAGAAAAAAAGATTTTATTTTCATATTCAATTTCCACCCCACCCAGTCATATCCTGATTTTGAAATACCAATTCATCAGGATGCCAAATTTCAGGTGGTCCTTGATACCGATGACCCGAAATTCGGTGGACATGGTCGCATCTCACACGATGTGATTTATGAAACCCACGAGCTTAAGATGAATAATGACTTTAACGGAATTACCATATACTCTCCCACTCGTACAGCAATGGTTTTAAAAAAAGTGTAGTTTAAAAATCGAAAAAGTTTACAGTTTCTTTCCAGTATTATTAATCGTGGTAGATTTTAAATTAAAAAATTTACCACGATTAATGTTTTATGTTATAATGTCGGTATAATTATAACTCATAAGCTTTTAACCGTTTATTTTTGACTGAATGTTTTATAAAAACGAATTCCTGAGTCAACGAAGTCTTATACAATTCTTAGTGCAAGTTTTTTATGTTAAACGAAAAGTGAAACGGTTAGGTGCAGAATTATATTGGTCTTCTTCAACCTTAAAAAGCAAACTGTAGGAATTAAAATATTAATTAATCTATATATTTTAAGATGGGAGAAATATTCATATGGATTATGAGTTAAATCTTGTTCCCACTGAAGAAACTATTAAAGAGGATATTGCCAGAAAGAGAGTTATTAAGTCTATAGGAGACTTTATCGACAAGCTGATAATATTGGAAAATGAACTTGGCCACAAAGTTTCTCAAGAGTTTCTTGATCCGAAATCCCTTAATTTAACCAATACATACGATAGTAATGAAATTAGCCGCGTAGCCAATGAAATAGCAAATTTTTTAGGCTTATCCAATGAAGTACACGTAAATATAGACGAATCGTCCACTAATGTTGACGTAAGTATCACAAAAATATACGATTACAGTATTATTATAAACCTGAGCCAGCGTACTTTAAAAATAGCAGATACTTTATTGGCTATTTTAGCCCATGAATTGACCAACCTCTATCTTCTTGACCATGGGATTGACTTAACGGATAAATCAACTCAAGACAAGAAATTATTAATTGACATTGCAGCTATATATCTAGGCCTTGGAAAACTTATTCTCAACGGTCATAGGAATAAAAAGAAACAAGAAATTAGTAAAAAGGAATATACCGTCCAGATGTATATGGGATATACACATAACCATTATCTGGGTTTTATCTATAAAACTGTATGCAATATGAGAAATATACCGGAAAGTGTTTATAATGAGAATTTGACTTCAAGAGGTAAAATATACATAGCTCAGGCTATGACGCATAATGAAATATTACCTTATTTGCATCACAATTTTTTTGATGACAATTTCACAACAAAAACTTTGACAAAAATAAAAGAAGTACTTTACAGCATTCAGATATTATTGTCCGATATGGAAAAAATTTCAAAAAATAATAAAATTTCAATTATAGAGATTGAATCTTTGTTAATACAAACCCATCAAAAGCTTTTTAAATATTCAAGATTTATTGCAGATTTTGCTGAAATGAAGGAATATTTAAGTCAACGTTTAAAATATCTATACAGTATGAAAACTTATCAAACTTTAGAAGAGATGCTACTTTCCTTTGATACAGTATTTTATTCTGCAAAATCATATTTTGATCGTCTTAGAGATACTGCTAACAGCAAAAATTCAAATTTAGCCGTAAGTACCTCATCAAATATGTGTTCTGTTATATGCAGAAACGATGGAACTGAATTACAATATCCACCCGACAAACCGCCATTCATTGTAAAATGTCCCAATTGCGGCTACCAGTTTATTGCGAGCACTGATTCCATATTACATAATGAAGAGGTAAAAGACTTTATAACTCTTTATAAAGAGCATTTCGCAGTTATCGAAACAACAACAGAGTCAAGAGTGAAAATAATTGAGGATGAAGGGTTTATCGAACCTATTTTGCGCTATTTATTATATCATCCGCTTTTGTCCCTTGGCCTAATATTTATTATCTTAGGAATAACAATAAACATAGTATCACACATTTTTTATTCTCTAATATTTTATGCTCTTGGATTTGTTTTTGTTATTTCTGATATTTTTAAACTTTATGAAATATACATTTACCCCGGTAAGTATAAAAAGTTGAGAATGGTACTTTTCATCACAACTATTCTCAAAATAAGAGAAAAAATACGTCGCAAATAGTCACCTTTGCTTAAAACCAAGCAGCAAATATATTACATACTCCTCTATACATACTGCCATTGATGCTTCCATATTTTTGTTATATAATAATTATGTATATTTATAATCTTTCTCAATTATGAAATAATTAAATTCATATCATATTAATTAAATAAATATATCAACTTTCGCAGGAAACAACTGATAGCTTTGCCTTGATATGAACAGGCA
>ENA-UPAD01001293-UPAD01001293.1-bioreactor-metagenome-genome-assembly--contig:-NODE-1293-length-27206-cov-31.909985_pt1 | contig 27206 bp, 20 predicted proteins | sample MGYA00238179_ERZ772710 | MGnify/ENA primary metagenome ERZ772710 (study PRJEB29004, sample SAMN07631245) | bioreactor metagenome | isolation source: Switchgrass digestor | place: USA: Dartmouth...
TTATACGAAAAAAAGAACGGGCAAGGGTATTTGCACTATATATTTTCTTTATGGCAGTAAGCCTGACTGTCAGTTTGCTTCTAGCAGCAGGGAGAAGACCTTCCGGCCCCTCCCAATGGATAGAAGCAGTATTAAAGATGATTGGAGTTTTGAAGTAATGGAAAAAGCACGGATATCAAGCATTCAGCTATTTCTACTTTTATCGGGCTTTCTTTTTGGAAGCACTGTGATATTGGCTCCTGCACAGGGAGCAAAAAACGACGCATGGTTGGCCATTCTCCTTGGAGGTACAGGTGGTGCTTTGCTGATGGGGATTTATGCGGCTATAGCATCGTTGAACCCATCAAAAACTCTGGTAGATATTTTGAAGGAAAAAATGGGAAAAGTTATTGGAAATATGTTTGCCGTACTGTATATATGGTATTTTATCCACTTGGCTTCCCTGGTGTTCAGGAATTTTGGCGAGTTTATTTGCACGGTGACTTTTCCAGAAACGCCTATGGTTGTGGTGATAGGGCTTTTTGCAGTTATTTTGGTTTATGCAATCAACAGCGGAATTGAGGTAATAGGAAGGTTAAGCGAGCTGCTGGTGCCTGTGATACCTTTAGTAGTTCTCATTATCAGCCTGTCGCTCATCACTGTCCATGATTTCACAGCTTTCCTCCCTATCCTGGAAAACGGCATTACACCTGTGCTCAATGCAGCTTTTGGTTTTATATCCTTTCCGTTTGGAGAAACTATTGCATTCCTTATGCTGTTTCCGCATTTAAACAAAAAGGAAAAGCTAAAAAAAGTTGTGTTTGTATCGGCAGCAGTTTCAACCTTATTAGGAATTATATTATTTTTCAGAGATATATTTGTTCTGGGAAGTGATTTGATGGCTCGCTCTACCTTTATCCCCCATTTGACATCACTGCTTATTCCAGGTCTGAATGTAGAACCGCTCGTAGACATAAACCTGCTGATCGGCGGAGGGGTAAAGATTTCAGTTTGCATTTACGCGGCTGCAAGAGCTTTAAGCCAGATAGCGGGAATTGACGACTACAGGAAACTGACCGGGGCGATCTCTACCTTTTGTGTCGTACTTTCAATATGGGTATATGAAAATGTGCTTGAGATGTTCAATTGGGCTGAAAAGGTGTGGCTTTACTATTCCATCCCCTTTCAGATTGTTGTTCCCCTGCTGCTGCTTTTGCTATCTTTAAGGAAAAAAAGCAAGCCTTCAAATGCAAGGACGGAAAGCTGAAACGGTGAAGAAGCAGGGTGCGGCATCATGACTTTGGATGTAATAAATGAATTGCAATTAATACAATTCAATCTTTTGCGGTATCCCCATTCTTCCAGACATCTACAGGTTTAATAATTGCTTTGCCCTGCATTTCCATTAACAGCAGGTACCTCCGCAAGAACAATTCTTGTTTTTCTTTCCTTCAAAGAAATGCTTCAGATTTTCAGGCAACTGATATCCGCCGCAGGAGCGCTCGCTTCCCTCATGCCCGAACACAGTTTTTAGAATGGCATCAGCAAGCATCTCTTTTGGCGGAACTTCAAAGGTTTCCCCATTGTATTCAAACACCCGGCAATCCACATCGGTACCGCTGATTTCGCTGCAGCAGCCGCAATTATTTTCTTTGACCGATACGCAAATATCCTGTCCGTTTACGCGAATTGTCGGCGAGGAAAGAAATTTATGCTGTTTTGCCATTTCCTCGGTTTCAATTTCAATCTTTTTATACTCAACCTTATAGCCGGCAAGCTGTAAAGCGGGTTCAAGCACTGTCATAACTTCGTCAAGCGCATCGTCCGTTCCAATGCAGCGGTCGCAGGCCTGCAAATCAAGATACAGATACTCTACCAGAACCTTTTTTCCCGATTCTTCATTTAAGCCACCGGAACAGCAGTTTTCTCCGGCCTTCAAGCCGCCGTTCGGCGGCGTCCAGCCGGTGTCGTCGCCCACATAGGTGATTGCCCCGGCCGGGCAGCGGTTGCCGCAGCCGTGGCAATGATCAATGCAGGCTTCGGGGTTTTTTACGACCGGTGAAGGAGCTTTTTCCGTGTCATAGACGCCGTGCGGACACTTTGAAACGCAAGCGCCGCATTCGATGCAGGTCAAATAGTCAATAACAGGATACCATGTCTTTGCCATAATAAATTCCCCCCTATACGATGAATGCCTGAAAAATGTTGAACAGATAACCGACAACAATTATGCCTGCAGTGCAAATGGCAATAAATAATGCAAGAAGTTTTGGCTTGACAGCCTTGCGCAGCATGATCATGGACGGCAGGGACAGCGTGGTGACCGCCATCATGAAGGACAATATCGATCCGAGCTGGGCGCCCTTGTACCAAAGAGCTTCCGCAATAGGTATAGTGCCAAAAAGCATGCAGAAACCAGATTTATAGTAAGGTATTCTGAAACAGATCAGATGGGAATCATTCATCATCAAACTATGCCGTATGGTTTGAAGCTGGACGAACGGACTTTTTAAAAAAAGCCGGAATTTCCAATACAAACATTGAGGCGAAGGGCATTTTGCTTCCTTTGTATGAAATGAACTGCCAATTTAAAAGTCCCGCAAGATATGAAGATGAAATCATGGTTATCACAAGCCTGAAACAAATTTCCCGCGTTCGTTTGTGTTTTTCATATCAAGTGATAAATGCTTCAAATAATAAGCTTTTAGCTACCGGTGAGACCATGCATGCGTGGACAGACAAGGCATTAAAGCCTGTTAATGCGGCAAAAAACATTCCGGATGTTTATTCTGTGTTAAGTCAGGCTGTCAGCTAAAATAAAAAAACTGAAAGGAGAAATTTTTTTATGAAAATCGCAGTCGCAAGTGAAGGTAAAATGGTAACGGAGCATTTCGGTCATTGTGAGGGTTTTACAATCTTTGAGACCGAAAATAATCAAATTAAAAGCCAGGAGTTTATCCCAAATCCCGGGCACAGACCTGGATTTTTACCCGTTTTTCTGCATGACAAAGGAGTAAACGTCATCATTTCCGGTGGTATGGGCAGCGGCGCGGTTGACATCTTCAATGAAAAAGGTATTGAGGTTATCACCGGAGCATCAGGTGATGCCAAGACAGCAGTCAATAGCTATTTGCAAGGTAAGCTGAAATCAACCGGTTCTGTTTGCCATGAACACCAGCATGCCGGTGAATGCGGAGAATAATAGCTCGGAACAATTTTCATTGTTTTTCGTCTAAATAATTTGTACTGAATAAGCTAAATTTCACTTAATTGATAACTTTTGCAATTATTTTGCAAAACTGAATTATCAGTGCTAAGGGCAAACCTGCCAAAAGTCAGGGACGCAAAGCTAAATGGTATAAGGTGCCTTTACACTATGATAGATTAGACTGGCTGCCGCATAATACTATGTGCATAACCTGCCCTTTCTTGTCGGCAGGTTTTTGTTTTTTGAGTAAAGGGTTAATGACTTTGCTGATGAATAATATTTTGAACTGGAAGGCTTTTTACTTCTTTCAGCAAAATGTAACAACTATATAGGTAATACAGTTATTGTTTTTCATTTTTTAGGTAAGTGAGGTACTGACGAATGAAAAATGAAATTCTTTTTAAGATAAAAAGCTAAAATAGCAGATGTAAATATTTATAAAAGCTTTATTTATACCGATGCAGACTTCTCCGTTACAGAACAGTTTCTCCAACACTTACAGCAAAAAATACGTCCTTCAACAATACTTGAACACAATACATTTCATATAGCCCGGAAAACCGCAATTTGCAACAAGCAGATTGCGGTTTTCTTATTGACAAAATATCCATATTTCCGACTTTTGATATGTCGAAAAAACTCGTATATTTTTATTCGATCTTTAAAAGTGGACAAGCTCGGCTTTTTTGAATTTTTAAGGAATTTGTCCGGGTGCCGCTCTCCTCCTCTGTTTTGGTTTTTCTTTACTAAAAAAATCAAAGCGGAGGTTTCATATATGATAAGAATCAATTTGCGGGATTACTACCCGTTCTATAAATCCGACTTTTTCATTGAAGTGACAGAAGAAATTGCGGAACTATTTAAACAGTTTAATCGAAAGGAACATGCAGACTTCGAGCGTAAGCGTGTCTACAAGGCATATTACTCCCTTGAAGCTGGCGACGGTATTGAAAAGGATATCGTTCTGCTGGTTTTATCGCCGGATGAAATCTATGAAAGAAAGCTGAGCAATCAGGAATTATATGCCGCTATCAACAGTCTGCCGGAAAAACAGGCGAAGCGTGTTTACGCCTATTTCTTTTTGGATATGAGCAAAGCACAAATTGCACGGATTGAAGGGGTAGGGGAAAGCACTATTAGGGATTCGATTAATCGCGGATTAAAGAATATAGAAAAATTTATAAAAAAATTTTTCTAACCCCCCTGCGGAATCGCCCCAAAAATCTGCTGATTAATAGAGGGACATACTCTACCCCCTCAAGTGAACTTTGAAAATTGAACAGGTGTTTTATCCGGTACTTTCCCCGTATGTCCTGTGAAGGAAAGCCAGATTGCAGGTACGCCATGACCACCTGTCCGGCAATAATGCCGGATTGCAGCCGAAGGATCAATACCGCTTGCGGATTGGATGAAGGTAAGGTGCGAGCGATCAATACCAGTGCAATAAATAAATGCCGGGCTGCATTTAAGGCGATGACACATACGGAGGGATCATGATACTTGCGCATAGTCGAGGTTAAGTCCTAGAGTGCGCCCCGGTCGTTGACGGGGAGGTGGAATTCCTATGAGGGCGGTTAGCCACTGTCCGCCGGGTAAACCCATAATTAATTAATATAAAACCAAAACAGAAGTGCAGTATAGGAGTGCGCCTGTTTATACGAGCGTATATGCGTGTCCAATATAAGGCGCATCTCCTGCTGCGCAAATCAAAAATAGAACGCAAATGAAAAGGAGGCTTAACTATGGTTAAAGAAAAATTATCACAAGAAAAAGCCTACCGGATCATGTTGAGGGGATACCCCGATGTGCTTGATATGAAGCAAATGTGTGAAATTCTTGGCATTAGCCTAAAGACAGGATACGGTTTGATACAGGAAAATAAAATAGAGTGTCTAAAGGTTGGGCGGTCATACAGAATCCCAAAGCCATTTTTATTGAGTTATCTGAGAATAGGCGCGAGCAGCGACAGCGAATAAAATAATATTTGCACATTTTACGAGCCTTTTTTATTATGTTACACTCATCATGTCAACGGCAGGTGAGTGAATAATTTGAAAGGAGGAACCATATGGAACTCGCCAAAATGCTGGAAATGGTCAGATTGACCGAGGATGAACTGATAGGAGGGTTCATATCCCCAAAGAAGGGATATTATTACATCGTTCTCAATCGAAAGGATAAGGACGGGAAACGCAAACCGCTCTGGATTTCAACAGGGCTTCCTGCAATCGAAGAAAATAAAGCAGAAGCCGAAAGCAAATGTTTATCGGCCAGAATCCAATATTCGCTTGACGTGAAAAATGGTGTAGCTGATAAGACCTTCGAGCATGAAACACCTGAAAAGAAAGTTGTTCAGGACAATTCTGATGACAACCATTCAGCGAATCCCTTGTTTGCGGATTTATTAAACGAATGGCTTGAATTCAGACACCCGGATAACATCGTTGTGGGCGAAGACTTTAATTTTGACAAGACGATCAAGCTCAATACCTGGGCCGGATATGCAGAAAACATCAAGCGAAACTTATATCCGACCTTCAAGGCTTACGGATGCACTGTCAAGGAGATTACACCCGAGCTGCTCAAGGGACATTATGCTTATCGGCTTAAACACGGCAAGAAGAAAGCTACGGTTGCCAAGGATTACACTATTATCAACCAGGCATTGAATTATGCCGTCAGCAAAAAGATGATCAGCGTGAATCCGAACAGCGCCATCACTCTGCACAAAATCGAGAAATACAATGCAGCTACTCTCAATGCCGAACAGATGCAGTATTACCTCGAATTTATTGTGGGTGATATTATTGAAATCCCCATATTACTGGGCGGCTTTTATGGGATGAGGCGCAGTGAATGTCTTGGAGTTAGAGAATCTCAATTTGATTTTAAGCACAAATTCTTCAGGGCAAATCACACTGTAACGACAGCAGTGATCGACAAGAAAAAAATATACATTCCGTCCGACAAGCTCAAGACGGATTTGAGCAACCGTACTTATCCCCTAATCCCTTATGTTGAGGAACGAGTAAAAGCTAAAATAGCTGAAAACAAGGAGTTGAGGGAGCTTTGCGGCAACTCCTACAGCAACGAATGGCTGGGATATATTTGCGTTGATCCCCTGGGTGAAATCATTGATCCGAATTACATCACCAACAGACATGCAGATTTGCTCAAGAAAGCCGGATTGCCCCATGTTCGATTTCATGACCTCCGTCATTCCTGCGTAGGCTTGATGATGGCCAATGAAGTGCCTATGGAGCGTATCAGGGATTGGGTAGGCCACAGCGACATCCGCACAACGGTCAATACTTATGGTCATTTGGAATATCAATCCAAGAAAAAAACCGCAAAAATCATTGAAAAATCTTTGCCGCTTAAAAAGGTAGGAGCTGCTAATCTTTGAAATTAACAGCTCCATGGCGGAGGAGGTGGGGGTTGAACCCACGCGCCGTTGCCGACCTATCGCATTTCGAGTGCGACCCCTTCACCACTTGGGTACTCCTCCAGATATTATTAACTTGTAAAACTGCCTCGGATAGAACTCGGATAGAACAACTCAAAAATTACCTTTATTCGAACTCCGAGTGCAATAGAAACCGCATAAAATCAAGGTTTTCGGCTGCAAGACTTCCACATTGCCCAACAGATTTCGAGTCAGCCCCGTTATGACCACTTCGTTACCTCTCCGCGAGTAACTTCAGTTTAACTAATAAGTGATTTAATTAAACTTCAGCATATATTATTCTACACGGAAAGTTTCAGGTATTCAAGTTTTTTCTTTTTCCAGTAATTCCGCTTTTCGAAATTATATTAAAATTCCATTTTATTTAAAATTCTTTGTGAAATTCCAATTGAAATACAATAGAATACTATACTTATTAAAATTGATATTGCCAAGAAGGAATAAGGGTTATTCAGAACTGCAATGTTATCTAACTTATTCAAGCTTTCAGGATTAATTTTCTGTGCAATGACACCTGCCAAAAATACTCCTATGAATGGGATAAATGCTACAAACCTGCCCTTTATAGCTCCGAATTTGAAAAAACCGGGTAACTGTATTGCCGTGAAAAACATGTACATTCCAAGACCCACGCTTAATGATACAATCAAATCCTCCAATGAGAATGACATTTTTGCAAAAAACATAATTATTATGTTAAGGATGGCAAAACTGATAGCTAAAAGAACCCCCGTAAGTGCTGTAAACAAGTATCTTCCGTTTACAATATCCTCCTTTTTTACAGGTAGTAAACCATATAGACGGTTCAGATCATTTTTTTCTGCCACCGAAAATGTATAATTCGAAGTCATTGCCATAATACTCATATATAACACGAAACCATATGAAAACTCTTTCACACTTACAATCAACGGGAATAAAAAAACAATTAACAGAGTCTTGGTGTAAGGTTTAATCAAGGAAAAATCAAGTTTTAACATTTTTATTATATTACTCATTATTGATATCTCCTTTGCTTGTATAAATAATAATATCGTCAATTGAAACAGGATCAATATTTAACTTATTGAAATAATTAATGTCTTCGGTTCTTATAAGACCTTCAAAGCCTGTAGAGTACTTCCGTACGCCCAATAGTTTACGTTCCATTTCTCTGTTGAGCTCATTACTGCCGCCCCTTACCAATCTAAAACCCTCAATGAAATCATCCTTTTGTCCTGTATAAAAGACTTTGCCATTGTTGATAAAAGTTATATAGTCGGCAATTTTATCAAGGTCTGAGGTTATATGAGTTGAAAAGAGTACACTACGTTTGCCATCCTGAATGTATTCAGAGATTATGTCCAGTAACTCGTCTCTTGCAACCGGGTCCAGTCCACTGGTTGGCTCATCAAGAATAAGCAATTTGGCATTATGGGAAAATGCACACGCCAGCATAAGCTTCATTTGCATTCCCCTGGAAAGCTCTTTTACTTTCTTATTTGGGTCCAGTTTATACTTTTTGAGCATTTCATGAAATTGTTCACTGTTCCAGTTTGAATAGAAGATTCCAATGGACTTTTCCACTTGTTTTACAGTCCAGTCCTGAACAAAGTAATTTGAATCAAATACAGCCCCAAGATTTTCTTTAATTTTATTTTGATCTTCAACACTATCCATTCCTAAAATTTTTATGTCGCCAGCTGATTTCTTAAGCATGTTTAGCATGAGTTTTATGGTAGTGGTTTTACCAGCTCCGTTAGGACCTATTAATCCCATAATATAGCCCTCAGGTAGTGAAAAGCTAATATTATCAAGTTCAAAGGTATCAAATTTCTTACATAGCCCATTGATTACTATGGCATCACTCATTTTAATCCTCCTCCATAAGTATTTTTAACATTTTTATTAGTTCCTCTCCGTCTATACCTGCTCTCCTGGCCGACTTAATTGCTGCGTTGAGGTTATCTTCAGTTTCTCTCAGCAATTGCTCCCGAATGAGCTCTGAGCCTCTTCCCATAACGTAGCAGCCCTTACCCTGGACGTTTGTCACAAAGCCTTCCTGCTCCAATTCTGTATACGCGCGGGTAGTTGTGAGAACACTGATTTTTAAATCTCTGGCTAACTGTCTCAAGGACGGAAGCATTTCATTCTCTTCAATTTCTCCAGATAGAATAGCGCTCTTTATCTGTTCTTTAATTTGCTCATATATTGGTATTCCGGATGTATTTGAAATAATTATTTTCACAAAAAACCTCCGATATAAATGTATATACTGTTATGTATGTTTCATATACAGTATATACACACTAAACAGTATTGTCAATGTTTTTATAGAAATTACTAATATGTTGTTCCTCTTTTTATTCGAATAGTAGTTATGAATATCTGTAATGTGACAATGGTGTAAAAAAATAATCCTGCCTTGGCCGCAGAATTATTTAATATTTATATGATCACTTATATATTTATTTTCTCTATTTCACTTATACGATAAATTATAAGCTATGCACTATACCACTTACTTTAGACTTGGGAAAGATAATATTTAATATTTAATATTTAATTTATTATATTTATTACTTATTATTTTCAATTTAATATTTTACTATTTACTTTTTACCCTGTCCTTAATCTCTTTAAGGGCTTCTCGCAAATGTCCAAGTTGAACATTATACTTCACACTCCGCATTCCGGGAAAGGCCTTGATTAGCCTGAAACCACTTCCTTTTTTATTGGTAAGCTCTTCAAATTTATCCCTAAGCTTTTTATACAGCTCCTTCTTACTGTCTTCGATTTTATTATGTATACTTGACTTACCTTCCTCCAACTTAGTTGTTATACTTTGTTTTCCCAGTTCAATTTTTTGATTAATACCTGCTTTGCCTTCATCTAATATTGTTTTTAATTTATCAAAACTTTTTAAGAATTCCTGTTCATTAAACCATTCCTTGATGTCAGTGTTCCTGCGAAGTTCTTCGGTGAAATCATACAGCTTTCTTAACCTCTCATTGAGTTTCATAAGCGTATTTAGGGTAAAAATACAATCTATAATAAACCCAACCGCAATGCAAATACATAGTATGTCTAAATAAAGGTATGGTATATTGCTAACAAGATATTTAATACCCGGATGTATAACTTTTATAAGCAATACTCCCATAATTCCAAAATAAACAGAGTTTTTCAGGCATATTCGTCCTTCCAGATTAAACTTCCTGTCGCTGTAATCCCACCACCTGGTTCCGAAAAAAGTTTCAAGGAGCCAGCCTGTTATATATTCTACAATACTTGTAATCATCATACTGCTTAAAAATATTATTGGGATGCTATAAGATACTGGACTCAGAAGCCAAAGGATAGAAAGAGCCCCAAAACCATAAACAGGACAGACTGGGCCTGCTAAAAATCCCCTGTTTACAAGTTTTTTTGATAAAACAGAACAGTATATAACCTCACATAACCATCCAATAAAGCTATATATGGTAAAGTACACTATTAGTATTTCTATTCCCTGCAAAAGGACGCCCCCTCACTTGATCATTCCCTTTAAAGTAATATTGTTAAGGAAATAGGTTCAGGCTTTATTCAATTGAATTTTTATAACTCCGGTTGCTGTTATAAGAAATCAGTTGCTATTAATTACGGAAAGATAAAAGTTTTCAAAATACAACACTATTTTACCACAATTTTTATATATTTGTTTTCATTATTGTTAGGCTTACTTGGTTTATATTTAGTTATTATAAAAACTGAATGTAAAACCAGCCCCCATATATAACTATAGTCAGGAGTTAAGAAAATGCTTTTAATAACATAATTTATAAACAAGCTATACTATGTTAATAAATTCAAAGCTATATGCAACTAGATCGTTAATTAGAGGGAATCAGGTATGCATAGTTTATACGAACAAAAAAATGACCGGCTTTTTAGGGCCGGCTTAGTTATTGTTAAGGGTATTTCATACCATCATTATATAACGAATATAAAGACATTTCACTGTTAATTGCTGATCGCGCAGGCATTTAATACCATATAACTAATAACAGTTTATTATTGACAAGTACTTGGGCGTAATGTAAAATATAAAAGCGGCTTGAGCCGTAACTGAATATTATTTTTAATATGTGGAGAGATGGCTGAGTTGGTCTAAGGCGCACGACTGGAAATCGTGTGTACGTTAATAGCGTACCGAGGGTTCGAATCCCTCTCTCTCCGCCACTTAGAGAAACCTGCATGAGTGCAGGTATCTTTTTTATAATTATTTATAGGGATTCGAACCCGGGAGGGCGCGAACCGTTTAGAAAATGTGCTAAATGCACATTTTTAGGTGAGCGTAGGAGCCCGGTACCGAAACCGAAGGTTTGGGTGGGCGACGTCATTAGCATGCGTAGCAGGCGGCGAATCCCTCTCCCTCCGCCAAACCCCTTGCAAACACTAAGTTTGCGAGGGGTTTTAATTTACATGAATGGTAGGGATATCCCATAATTTATCCCACTTCCTGTAAAATGGTGACAAATTGGTGCCATAAACTAATAAATATTAATAAAGACAAATGAGAAATTGAAGGAAAATATATCATTACCGCTCTCTATCATGACTTTTTTTCTGAGCCTTCTTTTTTACTTTATTCTTTTCACACGGATGTAGTGTATTATGGTAAGTATCCAACACGGCTCTTTTTCTGTCCAGCCTTACATCTACATATTGTGCCGTAACGCTGTCAAGGTTTGAAGATATCCCCAACTGCATACCTACGCCCTTTAGGCTATGCCCAAGAATTTGCCCCACAGTGTAAAAATCACCTGTAAGCTGATGCATGTTTGTTGCTGCGGTATGTCGAAGATCATGAAAACGAATATGCGGCAATTCAAAGCGCCTGAGCAACTGACCGAAATCAGATGATACAGCCTCTCTTCTCAAGGGGACGCCGTTTGGTTTTGCTATAACCAGCCGGTTATCATAGTATACAGTTCCGGACAGGCGGCATAGTTCCTTTTGGCGCGCCTGCAAATCAAGCTGGCGTTCAAAATATGGCCTTGCTACTTCAGTTATTGGCAAGACCCTGTCATGGGATTTGACCGGAGGCAACTCTTCCGGCAGAGTGAGTGCACCGGCCGGTAATTTGAAAGGCAACTGCTCAACTACTTTGAAAGTTCCCTTTTCCATGTCTACATTGTCCCATCGAAGTCCTAATATTTCGCTAATGCGCAGGCCATACATACCTCCCAGCATAATTATCATTTCCCATTCAGTTCCTAGAATACTGCCCATTAACTGCTGCATCTGCTGTATAGTATATGGTTCCGGTGTTTTTCCTTGCTTTCCAAACTTGGTAATAACATCATGAGCGGGATTATTCTCTATATAATTGTATTTTCGTGCGGCTTCAAGCGCGACACTCATAATACGCTGGCAGTATCTTACGGAGCTTTGGGATAAGCCTTTCTCAAAAAGCTTCTGAAACATATTATCCAGCATGGCAGGAGTCACCTGACGCAGTTGTACATGTCCTATGCAGGGTATAATATGATTATTTATATTGCTTTTATAGCCTGCAAAAGTAGATGGTCTGAGGTTCAGAGCGCCATGGTTTTCTACCCATTCCAGCAAATAATCTCGTACAGTTTGCTTGGCCTGCGCTGCTGCTGTGGCAATAAAGGATGGGTTTATTAGCTTTGCTCTCATTTCAGCTTCATGCTGCAATGCTTCCTTTTTAGTCGCAAAGCCTTTTTTGGCATAAGACTTATAGCCGTCAGGCGTTTTATACTTGATGTTTACGTCATATACCGTACCAGGCCTGCCGGTTAAAGTACCATCAGCATTGCGTTTATTTTTAACTTGCCTTGGAGTTACCGCCATAATTCTTTTTATCTCCTCTCCCACTGCATATTAACCGCAACTTTATTCCTTTCATACCAGTCCCATATTGCGGAATCTGCTAACAATCGGCGGTTGCCATTCTGAACATACTCAATTTCGCCTTTGTCCATCAGTTCCCGCAACTTGTTTTCACCTATACCTGATATGCGGCTCATCTGCTCCACGGTTTTCAACATGGGCATATGCTCAATAGCTTTTGCAGTTTGTTGCTTAGTGGCCATACCACCGCTTCCTTCCATAACATTTTTATAAATATATATAATTATGGTTTTATCCGGCGGACAGCGGTTGACCGTCCTCATAGGAATTCCACCTCCCCGTCGGCGACCGGGGCGCACTCTGGGACCTAACCTCGACTATGCGCAAGTATCATTATCCCTCCACATGGGTCATCGCCATAAATGCTACCCGCATTTATTAATTGCATTGGCATTTACCGCTCGTACCTTTCCTCCATCAATACCATGTATGATTGGATCCTTCAGCTTCAATCCGGTGTAATAGCGGACAGGTGGTCTTGGCGTACCTGCAATCCGGCTTTCCTTCTCAGGCCATGTGGGGAACGTGCCGGATAAAACAACTATTTTGTTTTCAAAGAGCATTTGAGGGGGTAGTAAATGTCCCTCTAATAATCAGCAGATTTTTTGGGCAAAAGTTGCCCCCCTAGGAAAATTTTTTTTAAATTTTTGTATGTTTTTCATTGCTTGCTCAATGGAATGTCAAGACGGTCTGTCAAATATCATATAGCTTTGGCAACCATTACCGTTCTTCCTTCCCGGCGATGCGGCTGCCTCCTGAATATACATCTTTCATGTGGTATCGTCCGCCTTCATTTTTGGGGGATAAGAGACTGACTGATGGTTTCTCGTAAACGACAACTTTAATATTAATACATGTTTTGTTTGGGGTATTAGGGGCTATACCTCTAACAAGTGAATTTGGGAGACAAAATTCAGTGCTTGCTACAACACAAGACAGTTCATTCTCAAAAAGAACGTCGATTTCTTCCTGCGAAATAAAAAAGCGGAGGTTTTTTGTCCTCCGCCTGTTCTATGACTTTAATTTGCTGTTAAACTATAGGAAAAAGGTTTAGCTGTAAACCAGCTCCGTCAGTACTGGCTCTTCTGCTGTGTGTCGCAGGTTGTTCATATATCCCGTCCATCCCATCGGGTCTACCGCTTTGTCCGGTGCCGGATCGCTCTTTAGAAGTTTCGTCGTGACCATCTCTATTCGTTCCTTCGCTATTCGGTCGATTTCTTTCAGGCGGCTGTTCAATTTTCCCGACATCACCAGGCCGGCGTATGTTCCTTTCCTGTGATTTTTCAGGTATGTCCTGCGTAACATCCCATATTTGCCGATGTGCATCTCTTCCTCCGGTAACGCCAGAACCGGTATCAGATAATCGCCCTGCATTGTGTATGCCAATTCCATAATCATCGTTCCTCTCATCCCTGTTATTTATACTCTTATTGGGTCGCACGTTCCGGCTTTTTGCAAATATATGGATTTGTCTAACCTGCCGAAAGACAAAGATATTTCTTTTTCGGCTGGTAATTTAATGGGGGAGGGGGAAACCGCAAGGCAAACGCCAAACCGGCTTCTATAAAATAGATACACTACCCCATTGGTGTAAGATGCTTGGTAACTAATCATCAAATATATCGCACTTATTCTCGCTATAACGGCCTCCCTTGTTTGAAAAATGATTATTTTGCACTATGGCCGCATCCTGCTTTATCTTTCCTGCTCCCTTTGCTTCTTTTTGTACCAGCTTTCAAGCAATATATAGAGATCCTCTAAATTGGTAATATAATTCGATAAAATTCGCAATATATCATTATAATATTTATATCTTTGTGTGCAGTCCGAACAATCATGAGCAAACATATTGATATAGTTTATAATTTTACTCCTTTTTTGAACTGCAGCCCATAAAATTTTTCAACTTATGTTCTAATTGACAGCGGTTTTTCACCTTAATCTCACATTGCCAAATAACCAAAAAATCCCAGTTTAAGTTTAGTAACTCTTCATAGTTTGCTTTATCTCGTTCAATGTTTTTATTGATTTTATCGTGCCAAAAATCCACATTGCTTTGAGGCAGCACTCCTCTTGAGCAATTATGCCCATGCCAAAAACAGCCGTTTACAAAAATTGCTTTCTTGAGAGCCGGAAATACAATGTCCGGAGAGCAACTTAACTTTGAGGTTTTTAACCTATAGTGGCTATATCCCAACTCACATAAAAGCTTTCTAATATACAATTCAGGTTCCGTACCCTTATTTTTTACATGGCTCATTATTTCAGAGCGTTTATCATTATCATATATATCCGACATAAAGAACACATCCAAATGTTTGCTAATATTTTGTGCTTGCTGTCTGCAAAACTCCGGAGGTAACGCATTACCTATCATTAGCGCAATTGCAGATCTTGAAATATCAACCGGAAATATATAGTTTTTAGGGAAAGTTTGCAACATAGCAGCTTCTCTTGCTGAAATACATCTGTTCTCTTCAGGATGTAAAAACCTTCCCTTTGAAGGATTAAGGCAACCTCCGGTTATTGTTGATGAAACATCATCCCATCTAAGCCGTCCATATACATCTTTGAAACCGACGCCCTCTTTTTTATGACATTCAAGAGTATATTCATCAGGTAAATCACTCCGACTTCCGCCATCGCGAGGCGTTAGTTCAATTCGTGTTCGTACGGCTTCCGTATGTACCGGAAAAATTTTGTGTACGGGGTCATTCGTAATATTAACACTTTCTAAATTCCCAATAATATCTCTCACCGTAACTTTTGTTTTTGTCTCAGGCGCAACTCTTATAGAGCCTAATAGTGACCCCACCATAACAAGTCGTTTTCTCCTCTGGGGAACGCCGTAATCGGCAATATTAACTTCCCTGTACTCAATTAAATACCCAAGCTTTTTAATTTGACCGACTACTTTTTTAAAGTAAGTGTAGTTTGCTAATGCCGGTACATTTTCAAGCATAATTGTGACCGGCATAAGCTCTTTTACAAAACGATAATACTCATTTATAAGCTTATTACGAGGATCCTTTACGGAACGTTTTTTATTTTTTCTTCTTATCGACGAAAAGCCTTGACAGGGGGGGCATCCTGCTAATAGATGAAGCGGTTGTCCGTTTAAAATGTCCTTTATAATGTTTGTATTGAAAAACTGAATATCTTGTTGGAATAGAATTGTGCCGTCTTTTTCATGGTTCATCCTATATGCTTTACCGGCATGCTCGTCTATCTCAATTCCGGCGATAACCTGAAAGCCGGCCTGTTTAAGTCCCTCTGTCATCCCTCCGCAACCGCAAAATATATCAACAGCATTGTAAGCCGGCATTTTTACCACCTCCGTGTTTAACCAAATATAGAAATAAGTCTCCGTTCAACTCTACCATATTCTCAATACTAAACATATTAACACAAAATTATCAATAATTATATCATATGCGTTGGATGTTGTGGATATTTTTATGTCGTTAATTGTCCCTAGTCAGAGTTATCTCACCCAATCACCATAAAAGCCTATGTTTTTGTTTTTAAAAGTTCCGACAACTACACCTCTGTCTAGGAATGCATTAAACTCTTCACAACTAGTTTCAGGAAGTAGTGTACAAGCATGGCAGGCGGCTAAGTTCAATGCGTCACGCCCCTGTCCGTCCTCGGTAGAAATGCAAACAGGATCGTTGGAACACACTAAACTACTTTCAATAGCCTTCTTAAACACATGTGGTAAACAATCCGGATATCCCTGCCTGACAAGTCCACCGAGAGTGCCTTCGGAGTCTCCGTTTGCCGTATAAACAAAGATTCCAGCCATCTCTTTGCCTTCTTCATGAGAGCTACAGTAAATCCTTTCTCTAAGCGATGCGACGGAATAACCGCATTCAAAACTCATTTGTCGGATTAATAAATGGGATACGGTATGCAAAAGCAGAAATTTCGGTGTAATAGTTTTAGGCGAAGACCCGCTTTGCACTGTGAGTTCATAGTTTCCATTAAGCTCTTGAGCCCTTCGGACAACTTCAGGGCATCTTTCAATCCAGCTTGCAATGGCTTCTTCGTAAAATTCTAAGAAGATTCCTTCGCCACGCACCTCATAAGCAGGATACCAACGGGTTTCAGGTTCTTTAACGGGTACAAATCCATACACTCCCTGCCCCAAATCGGATGAGCCAGGCGGATCAATCCTGGTGAATCCTGTCATGGCCCTAACTTCCCGAATTTTATGTATCAATGAAACTCGTTTAATGCCCGGAATATTATATCTTTCGGCATCAATTTCCTCTCGTAAGAAATCCCCGGATTTCGAGTCAATGCTGAGAATTGCTCCCGTCAGAGCTTCGAACTCTTCTGCTCGATATTTAACCCCGGTAGTTTTATATCCGCTATTCTCTTCATGCTGTTGAAAAAGCAACTTACGTTCTAATATCCTTTTTACGTCAGTCTCGCTAAGTGACTTTTGCATAGCAATATCATGTGTCCAGCCGTCGATTCGCCTTTTTATCTTCTCTTCTCGTTCATCCTCGTCGTAATCCGCTATTTTTACTAAGCATTCATGGTATGCTTGTGATTCTTCTATCTCTTTATTAATTCTGTCGGAGTAGGGTGGAATAACAAGCGAGCTAACGGTTTTAGGAAAATAAATCGACGAAGCACCTCTTTGCATTGCACGAGGATATTCGTTACATAATACGGAGTTGTGCTTCCAAGGTTCATTACCTGTGCAAACAAACTCATTTGTGCTATTTCCCGTATTGTCTTCAGTTTGTTTTCCGTCTAATCGGATAAAAATATCAGGATCAAATGCTTCATATAGCGTTGCTCTGGCATTGCAGTTTTTACATCTAATCACAAGCCCCTCGAGGCCTGCGGTTGCTGTAGCGCCTGTTTCAAATGTCAGGTCCGGATTGTCGCAGTTCGATTTTGCGTTAACATTTGTATTGCGTTTATGAACCCATTTAACCCAAGGGAAATCATCGATATGTCCTTTTTTACAGACAACTACAACACGGGCGGCAACAAGTTCTTGCCTGCATTCCAGGCAGCTCAATCGACTCATATACGGGTCCTTTTCTTTCTGTTTTGAAGAAGCTTTGAGCTTATATTCGGCATACCATTTTTTGATTGGCTGAAATCTACGACATTTCGGACAAAAATACCACTGAGGAAACCGTACATAAGAAATCCCTTCTTGAAAGGCTGTTTCGTCTTTACCCCCAGGCATGCCAAAATAGTCTACACCTAAAACTTTTTCAAGCCGTTCGTCATGTATTTTAGTAATTTTGTCGTTCCAATACTCCGGTGCCGCAGTCATTAACGTTTGATCCGGGAAATCCACCATTGCTCCCACTCCATATTGTAAAACGGATTGGGCGGTTCGTACCGTGTGTGTGATATTATTAAGCGGAATTTTTTCTTTCTGAGGTTTTAACTCACTCATAAATCGTCCTCCCATATCAGCATATTGGCCGCTACATTTTTATCTACATTACGCATAGAGGTCATTGTTTCAATAGCAGGATCTAGCCCACTGCTTCCATATACCTTCATAAGTCTTTTTGCATCTCCGGCCGGAGGTTTAATCATATATCTGTCACCATAGAAAAAGCTTTTCCTGCCCGCAATCTCTACTCTTTGTTGCCAGGTTTCGAAGAATTCGTTAATTTCTTTTAAAATAATTTCCGATTCATCTGCTATTTTAGAAGTAGATCGTCTTTTTATATCACGAATTCTTTTTACAATACACTCTTTAATTTGTTCCAAACCTAGTTGATCGGAGTCTTTGTCAAACATTGCCGCATCACTGTCTTGCGATAGTCCGTAAATATGCCTCAAAAAAGTAACGATTACCGCATGCAACGCTCTATCCCTTGCAGGTTTTGAAAATGGAGTTGCACCGGTAGGCTCAACATATTTATAAAATGATTCATGGTACGCTTTGAACTGTTCATAATGTGAGCGATCTCGACTTTTTGATCCGTCGTATAAGGTAAACGCCACACCGGGATATGAACGTCCTATACGACTCGATGCTTGAATATATTCACTGGTTAATTTCGGTTGACCGACTAAGAGCATTACGTTAAGCCTTGCAACATCTACGCCGACGGAAATCATATTGGTAGCAAGTAAGGTATTGACGGCATATTTTTTATTTTCAATATTCTTCTTAGAATATTGAACTCTTTCTAATTTTTCCAAGGTCTCATTTAATTGGGAGGTTGATACGCGGCTTGTTAATTCGGCCGCACCCCCTATAACACGACCTCTTCCAATACCAAAGCGATATGCAGTTCTTTTTATAAAGTCTTTAACGTCATCGTCAATTAAGGTTGAACATTTCCCTAAATCTCTTAAACTATTAAAATATATCGCCAGTGTCCAAAACTTATCTTTAACCTCATCAGGAAGTTGCATCATATCCACTCTCTGTAATATTGCCGCAATGGTTCTAACCTCCATCATAGCTTTAGTTTTCCCGGAAGGCATTAGCCCGACATATATGCGACCATACCGGTTATTCTCAGTAGATATTTCTGCTTCACGCGCAAAGAATGAATCTTCTGCATTAATACCAGGGGAGGGAAATTGATGGACTTCTCTATTATAAAGGACGGAACATTGCTCCTTTGCCCTACGTATTGTTGCCGTGGAGGCAACTATTTTGGGCTTAACACCTTTTGCCGAGCATAGCGCATCAACAGCAGTTTCATATAATCCGACCAAAGTTCCTAATGGCCCCGAAATAAGGTGCAATTCGTCTTGTATAATTAATTCGGGCGTCCTATTGTGGCTGTCTGTTGCAAAAAATGAACCGACTTCTTGTTTCCATGGAAGCATAGCAAATTTATCGACCGTTCCAAATAATAATGTAGGAGGATTTTCATACAACTCTTCATCTACAATTTGAATTGGTAGTTTTGCTTCAAATTTACACCCTTCTTGAGTACAAGCTATATAAAAATTTTTGTTATTCTTTAGGAAATAACCCCATTGCCCAACTGTTTTTCCACTCTGGGGATCGTTGTCCTTAACCAGTTTTGTTCCACACCATGGGCATTTTAAGACTTGAAATTTATTATAACTGTCTTTAGCGTATCGTATATCTCTGACGGAAGGATCAGTTAACTTTGCCAGTAACTTTTTTGCTTGATCGTTTTTATTAGGTGTATGATCCCCTCCGATCCATAATCCGATGGATATAGATTCCTCTCCAAGAGGATAAGTAGGATATTTCTTGTCTTTTTTACAGTCTTTTCTTATCGCTTCACATGCACAGATTAACGTTGCGGCTCTAATAAATTGCTGTGCCGCCAATAGGCGCAACGTATATCTCATAATTACCGCAGTACCACCCGACAACTTCGGATATGCAAGTCTTCTAAAAAAAATCGTAAATGCCGTAAGACCTAAATATGCTTCTGTTTTGCCACCACCGGTAGGGAACCATATTAAATCCACAATATCACGTTCATTACAGGTTTGGTCGACGATGGATCGAATACTCATAAGTAAAAAGGCAAGCTGAAATGGACGCCATGTGTATTTATCATCGGCATTATAATAATCTAAAGACCGCATTTCATTTTGAAGTTCCCTGTCATTGGGATATTTATCGGTTTCTTGTATTTTCAAATGGATTCGCTGCATGAACATGGCCCTATTTGCCAAAGTAAATGCATCCCATACAAGTTTGTTTTTAGGGTCTTTCAGCAATTCCAAGCCCATATGCATTCGATTACATGATTCACGACACTTAGCAATGTGTTCCAGTGCTTTTGGTTGAAATATGACTGCTACCTTTGTTGTATCTCGACTCATAGCCACTAAATCATCTATCCATGATGAGTATGCGTCTATCAGCGTTTGCATAGATCTGATTTTTTCGCAAACGGGACTGGAATCTAAATCCGATAAATACTTCATGGATAAACAGCGGGCATTTACCTCAAAAGATTTTGGGATATCGAAATCAATTTGAGGAACCTCATTTACTGGAAAAAAGTCGTTTTCAATATATCCATGTCCTTCGGCGTCAACAGACCAATTTACAGATGTTCCGTGACCGGTGCCATATATATGTCTATTTCTATAAAGCAATGCGAGAGACAACTCTTCTTCGTCACCGGTAAATTTATCTTTTAAAGAATCATACGTACAAAACAAGAACGGACTGTTCGCCTCGGAAGATACTCTAATAACCGGCTGAAAGATTGAATTCAATCCGTTATAGCTACCAACGGCTTCGTTTACCATCATTACGGTAATGGCGTAAACCCCATCTCCCATTTTGCGTCTCAAAGCGGTAATCTTAGCAGTGGTTCCGTCTATTTTATCAATATTATCCACATAATCCGAGTCGGAAAAATTAACGATTACCTTGCTATTATGAGGAACACGTATGTATCCGCTACGACCTAATTGATTGCATAGGCTAATTAATCGCTCTTTCAATATATAATCTCCAATATCATTCGACTCATAAGCTTTAAATACATCCTGTTTTTTTAAAGGCGCTTTAAGCCGTAAAAGGGCTCTATCTTTGTCGAATTCAACATATTGCGAAAAGGGTATAGGAATTTCATAATCATCATATTCCGGTTTGAAAGGAACCATACAATCTTCGAGTCTAGTTTTACGGTATGTACCGAAGCTTAACTCAAAATGAATTTGAGTGCATTCACCCTTAACAAAGAGGGTAAATCCCATTGATGAGGGTAAACGTTGTGAAGCTAAATTGATTTCTTCATCGAGGGAATCTTCTTCGGCGTCACCAATGGCGCTTTTATACCATGAAGGTATCTCCGGCACTTCCGGTTCTTCATTTTCATCAAGTACATTTTCATCAATATCAACCATATTCTCGCTAGGACGTATGGGATCATTATTATCTGCCTCATATCTTTCTTTTTGAGGAAATAAAATACCGACGGAATACCTTACTTCCGGTAAGTCGGTAATAATTTCGTGATCTGCATCCGGAATAGAGTATTCCGATCCGGGTCCAAGTAGCTCTTTTTTTATCTCATCAATTAAAACATTCCGTGCTACATATGCCTGCTTACGCAAATCAAAATCATTCATTCAATATCTCCCCCCGTTACTGAATTGGCCGATTGGCTAAATACACCGGTACTTTAACACCGGTGACATCTGCAATAGCCTCAATTTGTATAACATGAGATAATTCCTCTACTTTTTCTTTAACAATTGAAAGCAACTCATCAGATTCATTTTGTACCCCTTGGAAACTGCGAATTATGCTTTTACCTATAAGTCTTAATACTTTTATTCTCAAGGAACGTATAATATCACATGCTTCCCAGAAACTATCCGGATCGGCAAGCATTTCCTCATCATTGCAAATCAAAGCAATTTGATAAAAAGAATCCACGTCACGTGGTCCGACAATATGGCTTTCATCATTTATCCAAGAACGTAGTGTCTCTCCATGCTTGGCTTTACCATAGGAGCACATTTGCTTAGAAATATCCTTAAACGATAATCCATTATCCAACATGTGCATTTTTAGTACGTTTTTCCAATATCTAGACTTTCTGTAAGCTTCTTTTATATCTTGTCCCGCATTTGGGGAGGCAAGAATTTTAAGGAGTATTTCATCAACAATATCCTTGGTTTGTTCCGTATATCTCGTGAAAATCAGAGTATCGCCAGACTGTAGGGATTTTACATTCGTTTCGATCACTATACATTGTTCTCGATCTAAAACGTATGGCGTATAATATTTTGAAAAAAATGCCTTCTCGCCGTCATGAAATATTGCAACTCGAATAATGTCTGCCATTAATGTGGTACCGGAACTTCCTCCAACATTGCTTATATAATTTATAGTTGACTTTATTGTAATGTCCTCTATATATTTACTAAGCTCAATATCAATCTTTTCCATGTTTTGCTCTTCAATAAATGGTTCTGTTTTTTCTTCCGATTGAATTGCATCTAAATCTAGCTTTATATATGAATGCTCATTATATAGTTGTTCTATTTCTTTATGTCGACGGCTTTCAATGTTATGTAGAACGAACTCATATGGATACAACAAACAAACTATATGAGATGAAGAGGGTGTAGAAAACATGTCAAACCCCTTTGCTTTAAATGCACCAACAACTATTATCTCATTATATTGCTTTGAGGTATCCAATCTGCCGGCATTTACTATGTCAATCTGTAACCCGCTAAACCCGTCACTCTCTAGTTGAGCAGAAAGTAAAGTTTTATAAAACGCTTTGGGAACAACAAATGCAATATACTCGCCTATAGCTTTATTAGTAAGTCTGTTTTTGATAAACTCATACTTTAAGTTTTTATAAAGTATATTGGAATGCATTATTTGTAAGACGGCTGTTACCGACTTCATTTTCTCTCCCAATATACCCGAAAAAGATTTTGCTATTTCCTCAAGTTTGTACAATTGTTTTAGGGGGGATAGACATCCGACTGTTCCGTCCGTAATAGCTTTTTCAATGGAATTCACAGAAAACACAGCCGTAGAAAGTAGATTAAGCAAGGAAAAACTATGAATAACAAAATATTCCGTATCGTTATCGGAATACTCATAATTTTTTATAAAATAGATATCTTTTTTTGTTCTGATATATGTATTCCAATCAATTTCGCTATAAATCTCAACAATTTCAATATCTTTATCTATAATATTATCGATTTGCGTGTTTAATTCATCCACAAAACCGGTACGGCAAACAGCAGGAACCGAATAAGATAATAATAAATCCTTGGTACATGAAAACAATTTAATATCCGGATATGTTTCAAGAAATCCTTTGTTGTCGTCACAGTCTAGCGCATAAGAAATAAGGATATACTTTAAACTTTGTCTACCCATAAGTCCTGTAAGCTCAAATTTGCCGATATCTACATTTTGTTTTCCTAAAACAATAAGACCAATGATTTCTTGATTTTCATCATCAATAATATACTCTCGGGCCAATGATACCCGATTCGTAAATTTAAGAACGGCTTCTGTTTTTCCCGGATTTCCTAAGTATGTATATTCATCATTTTCAGTAAAGTATGATGCGCTAACAAGTTCCGTTAATTTAATACTCTTGTCAACATCATAATGAATTACCGTACCTCTAACTATCATATCTGTGGTTTCTCTACCGGCTACAATAACTACTGATTTATGAATTAAACCTGATATGTTCGTCCTATCTCTTTGAAACACGCTTTCGATAAAATCAATTCTTGCATTAGGATTTTCTCGAATACCCCTACCGTCTAACCTAGTTGAATTTCCTTGGTAAGGTTTGATTTTATAGAAATTACGGGGAGCAATTGTACTTATAAGAGAGGTTTTTTGTCCATAGCTTACAACTTCTTGCCTTATACGTGCATAGCCATTCTCATCCATACCCATGAAAACAGCTCTTGTACGTCCATTGTATATAATTAAATCGCCTTCTTTTAATGAATTGACAATATCCTCCGGAGGCGTTTGATCATACAGCAAACAGCTTAAAGCTGCATAAACAATAGTAATCAAATCAAAGCAAATGGAACCGGTATGTAAAGAAACCCCAACTTCATGCTTGTCGGAGCAAATTGTTTCAGAAATAAATTGAGCATATGTTTTTAGTAGGAGTTCTCTTGAAATCACTTCTCCATTTAGGCAGATATCACATTTTTGAATTAATTCATAAAGGTTTTTCTCTACCGACATAGCAACGCTCTCCTACACCATTCCATTTATGTCAAACCTTAAGAGTTATTAATGATATCTTAACACAAAATATACCATTTTTCTAATGCTTTCGAGTATTTATATTATTTCAATTGTTAATTTGGGTATAGAAAAAGGCTCCATTCCACTTTTCAGCATTAGTCATTTGACCTAACCAAATTCAATCTTAATAGTGCTCAGCAAGTATTACTTTCAAGGATTCTATAATCGCATCAAAAGGGACAAAACTAACCAGTTCCCAGATAATTCTATCGATACGTTTTCTGAAAAGATCTAAAGACAGTCCTTCTATAGTTTTAAAATTTGCTTCTAATAAACTGCGCGCCCCCCTATTTAAACGTCCTCGTTCGGGGCCATGTATATTCTCAAACTTCAATTTTTCAATAAGTTCTTCGATCTCCCTGAATTGCAAAATTTTTGTATCATCATGAAAAATATACTCTACAAGAAGCTCAAGCTGATATCCTACAATTGCCCACTGTGCTTTATCCCTGTTTACGATATTTCTAAGATATAGAGCTTGAAAGTCATTCGCCCGCTGCAACAGGGTACTGTCACTTTCAATATTTTTGACCCGGTTTATAAGTAACATCATATCTTTATAAAGGTTCTTCGGATTAAATGGAATACCATGTATTTCACATTCAAACTTTGCAACCTCTTCATAACTCGCCTTAACTTTATCTTTGTTTTTTATAATTCGGTCCATATTTGAAGTAAACAATGTTATAACATCATATATCTGTTTAAACTGCTCATCCGCTCTTTCGTCGGAAACACCAATTGTTGTTGGTCCAAGTGTAGTAAGCTTATCAGCAAATAGACTCTCCAATGCCAATATATTGAACTCCTTTTCAGTTTCTAAAGCAAATAGTTCCGGCTGCTTAATTTTGTTAATATCATATCTATGATTAGAGAACATAAATTCAATTTTGACTTCCTGTTTTCCTCTTGAGGAAAACAATTCCTTTTCTTCACAAATACTTGGTACAGTTACAAAGTATGTTTCCAAAGCTTCCAAGCCCAATTTCGGTTTCTTGGGTTTGTAAAATCTGAATTTGCAATATTCATGCTCTCCATTAAATTCTGATTCTATTTCGGAAATTACTTTATGCACTTCTTCTCGTGATGCTAAACAAATCATATCAATGTCTATACTTGTCCGTTGAGCAGTTATTGGTACATAAAACTGTGTAGCTGCTCCGCCCTTTAGAAGGATTTTATTATTAAGTTTTTTCTGCAGTTGCAGAAACATTTCCAAATCCCATATAAATAGCTCAAATTTAGCTATTGAATTGAAGCCTCCATCTACCATTCGTCTTTCTATTTCTGTTCTCTTAAAAACATCACGTTCTAGAATTAAGGTTTCTTGACATATTCCGTTCATTTTGCCTCCTTAATCTGGTAGCTCATAAATTCCAGTACTTTTTTAGAAGCTTTATTTATCTCTATAAGACAGTTAATCTCTGCACTTATTCCTCTATCTCGAGCAGCACTTTTTACCTTCGCAATGGACAAGGAGTTATTCCTTTGCAAACTCTGATAAATTCTTGATAACTCCGGTATTGAAACTCCATAATCCATTCTGGTAACTGCATAGTACAAATCAATAAATCCTTTTTCTTTCTGGGCAATATGTTCAAAAGATAATGAAAAATCTTTTCCTTTTAAAATAATGACATCAATTTTGCTCTTTATTGTATTATTTTCAATGATCTTGCGATCTTTTTCTGTCATTACAATAAAATCTTTTTGACTTAGAATTTCCTGCATTTCCGTAATTCCTGAATCCTCTGTTACCAGCAATACCGGATATTTTTCTGGTATGTGAAGCAGTGAGCCAATTAAGGAATCCAAACCGGTAATATAAAAATCATACCCATAATCTATAACAACATCATATACCAATTGAGATTTCTTCTGCAAATAAACATAGCCGGCAGGGTTGTTTTCACTTATTTGAGTTAAGGCATAATATCCGTGACCAGTCCTATGGATTTTTCCGTGTTGTACTAATTCGTGTAATCGCCATGATACTGTTTTCGGATTTATTTCGGGGAATAGGGAATATATCTTTTTGACACTTAATTCATCACCATTTTGCATATATCCTTTAAGTTCTTTATAAAAAACTTCTTTAGCTGTCCTTTCATCTGTGTTCATATAATCACTCCATCAAAACTTTTGTAACAAAATTTAATTTTGATATATTTCTTTTGATTATTATATCAAAACTTTTTTAGCAAAACAATATTTTGACAAAAAGTTTTGAATGTATTTATCATATCTCGTTTCTATTAACAACAAACTCATCCATGAAATCATGCATACAATCCTCCATATCCAGCAAAAAAGAGATCAGGAAGTATTGTCGTGCTTCCGGATGGGTTGCAAGTAGTTCAACATCCTCTGGGAATTTCATTCCTGACAAGTCATATAGGATGCGCAATATAGCCATCATTTCAGCTTCCCGGTCCTCATGGTATAAATGGGTAAAGATAGCCGAAATTCTTTCCATAGCTTCGGTATCATAGCCAGAAAATATCCAGATTGTTTCGAGCAATGGAGCAGTCATCGCCCCGGATATGAGATTGATTTTGTCCCGGCAAATTGTGCCTGATTGGAGTATAATACCCTCATCAAGCAGTAAACTTCGCGTAGTTGTTTTTTCCATAGTGTCCATTATTGCTTCCTCCTTTTCGATTTACTCCGTGGTGCCACGGGTGACAAAATGGTGCCATAGCTTACAAAGCGACCTGCTGAATAGAAATATAGGAAAACGGGATGATATAAAAAGGTCCGCTTTTTATGCGGGTTTTATCGAATAAGTAATAAAAAGTTATAAAGATATATAAGCAAATATCTACCTGTTACGTTTCTGGAAATCGTGTGTACGTTAATAGCGTACCGAGGGTTCGAATCCCTCTCTCTCC
>ENA-UPAD01001298-UPAD01001298.1-bioreactor-metagenome-genome-assembly--contig:-NODE-1298-length-27143-cov-67.058919_pt1 | contig 27143 bp, 29 predicted proteins | sample MGYA00238179_ERZ772710 | MGnify/ENA primary metagenome ERZ772710 (study PRJEB29004, sample SAMN07631245) | bioreactor metagenome | isolation source: Switchgrass digestor | place: USA: Dartmouth...
ACCTGTATCGGTTACCCTGTGCGGATGATAGATACAGGGAAATTATCATAGTACCAAAATCGAGGGGTTAATAATGACAGACCCAGGATACACAAAGGCAAACATAACATATGAGGCAAACGCAGTTCTGAAATATCTAAGTAAAAAAAGCAAAAAACCTGCTTATGTGATATTAGACGATATGCTTAGAGAAAAGCACCCAGAGCTGTTTGATAATATAGACAAAGTTTTTGCAGAAACAATGCCTAAATACTTTCGCAAAATTGGATGCTGATAAACGAAAAAGTAAACATAAAAGAAAAGAAAACAGGAGAAAACAAAAAAGCGAACAGTATAAGAACTAATCCAAAAAATATGTTTCAAAGTAAGCACCCAAGAGAGCCCCAATCTCAAGGGCGCTACAAACAAAACCTGATGACCTAACCATTAATTAGGCATCCCTAATATTTAATCTTATCCAACTATATGAACAGTACGAGTTTATCGATAAACCCGTACAAATTAATTTATACGTTTGGAAGGTTAAATACTTATCGGATGTCCCTTGGGAAATTTAGGGATTCTCGGTTTTGTTTGCAGCGTGCTTACTTTCTTAGGAAATCAAAGGAGGTAAGAACACGACTCAAACAAAACAAACAAACTTAAACACCTTTTATAATTTTAACATTTCGGATAGCTTCGAAACCGTGCGGATGATAGATACAGGGAAATTATCATAGTACCTTTATCAGCATCCAATTTTGCGAAAGTTTCCTATTTGTGCGGATGATAGATACAGGGAAATTATCATAGTACCTAGAGCCTCACAATCAATCAGTCTTTATTGATGGGTGCGGATGATAGATACAGGGAAATTATCATAGTACCTAAGCAAGTGGCTCTTATCTGACAGGTATATTTGTAGTGCGGATGATAGATACAGGGAAATTATCATAGTACCTCGCCAATTCCAAGCGTAAATATGCCTTATAATAAAATCGGAGAACCAACGAAATGTTAAGAGCCTATAAATATCGAATATATCCAAATAAAACTCAAAAAGAACAAATTGAAAAGCAGTTTGGGGCGTGTAGGTTTGTCTATAATTGGGCTTTAGAACAGAAAATAAAGTATTATGAAACTGAGAAAAAGACACTTTCTTGTTTTGATTTAATTAACCGAATGGTTCAACTAAAGAAAGTTGAAGGATATGATTGGTTAAAGGAATCTAATTCGCAAGCCTTGCAGATGTCAATTCGTAATTTAGATAACGCATTTAAAAGGTTTTTCAGGGAAAAAAAAGGATTCCCAAAATTCAAATCAAAAAAGAATCCAGTTCAATCTTTTCAAATTCCTCAACATTATACAGTAGACTTTGAACGAAATAGAGTGAAACTTCCTAAAATCGGACTGGTTAAAGCTTCCTTTTCAAGAGAGTTTGAAGGAACTTGTAAAACTGCAACAATTTCAAGATCCGCTACTCACAAATATTATATTTCTATTTTAGTCGACGATGGTAAAGACATCCCAATTAAAGAGCCGTTCAACTGTAATACCACAGTCGGGGTAGATGTTGGTATCGAGTGTTTTGCAGTATTATCAACCGGTGAAAAGTTCGATAATCCTAAATATTATAAGAATTCACTTCAAAAGCTGAAAGTCCTTTCTAAAAGGCTCAGCCGAAAACAGAAAGGCTCTAACAACTGGAAAAAGGCTAAACTCCGATTATCAAAACTGCATGAGAAAATTAGTAATCAGCGTAACGATTTTCATCATAAACTTTCAAAGAAACTAATAAGCGAGAACCAAGCTGTAGCATTAGAAACTCTTAAAGTTTGTAACATGGTGAAAAATAAGAACCTTGCTCAGTCTATATATGATGCTGGATGGTCTGCTTTTGTTAAAAAACTCGAATATAAAGCGGAATGGTACGGTAAAACTATATTGAGAATAGGGCAGTTTGAACCATCTTCTAAGTTTTGTAATGTATGCGGCTATCATAATAAGGAATTGACTTTAGCAGTTCGAGAATGGACTTGTCCGTCTTGTAATACTTCTCATGATAGAGATGTTAATGCAGCTATCAATATTAAAAAATTCGCTTTACAGGATCAAAATCTTATAGTTATATGACACCTGCGGAACGCGGGGAAGGGCCTGGGGACTTGTGAACAAAAGTTCAGGGAATGAACCAGGAAGCCCCACTGCTTCAGCGTGGGGTAGTTCACTTATAGAAGTTTTTCTAAAAATAAAAGGTTAAAAATAACGGAAACAGATAACGATTTTTGAATAATATAATTCCTCTATATTATATAATATGTCTTTATATTGAATAGGTGTTTCGATTTATTGGAATATTTCACTTTCAGACATAAATAGAAAGTTTTATATATGATACGTACATATGTACGTATTGTAATAATATAAGAAGGTGGTACTAATGTCTAGGAAAGGAACCAAAACAATAACAGTAGACGAGGAGTTTTATGCATCTCTGCGGCAGATCGCAGATAGAAACAATTTGCATATTAACAAGCTCGTAGAGAAGTTCTTTAAGCAGAATTTTCCCAGAGACTTCCCAGAGAAGGAAATAGTATAACCGATTATACTAGGCAGTATAGATTATGATTATACTGTCTCGTATAATTGCAGTTTATACGAAGTCGTATAATTAACGTTTATATGACTTCGTATACCGACTAGCAACTAAAAACCAGACATGGAGCCAATTTAAATGAAAGAAAAGAAAGGTATAAACTTAAATGAAATTATAACTAATCTGGACGCCTCGCCGGGTTTTACCCTGGAGGGGGAGGTCGACGCAATACTACCAGAGAACCGGGTAAAAATTCAAAGGTCTTTCCAAATCGAAAAATGGATATGGGACGCCGCCGAGCACTTACCAGAAAGCAGGTCCTCTATTATACGGAATGCTCTTTTAGACAAAATTACGGCTTATAAGTCCGAAATTCCCCAGCTTCAAGACGATATAAGGAAGATAGACGAGCAGTTAGAAATACTGCAGGCTCAAAGGGCCGCGAAGCTTCACAGACTAAAAGAGCTCGAAGCCCAGGCAAGTAAACAGCAGGAAGAAGCACAGCTCGCAAAAATCAACAGGGAACAGGCAGTCGTCGAAACTATGAATATACTGGAACTCCACCGACGCAATATGGGAGCTCATCACTTTAAGAGGCTGGAGCTTCTTACCGGCATACCTGCAAAAGAAATTAAGGCGTTTATCACTGAACATAAATTCCGACCTTCGGAAGAGGAGGTCAGATTCTTTTATAATCTATAAAATCTGTAAAAATCCTGGAGCTGGTGCAATGGAATATAATTTTAAAACCCTAGCGGAGGTTACCCTCCCTAGATTTTTTAGTAAAGATCAGGTTTTCAACTTCGCGAAACCTGGTGAGAAAAGAGTCCCCGGTAGCTACTGGGAAGAACTTTTGAAATTATGCTATGAGTACCCAGAGAGTAAAAGCTTATACGTAGAGTATAGACATGTCGAAAATTACGACTTAGACCTTGCGAAGTATCTAATAAATAACCCGAACACGTTTTTTAGCGCAGCTAAAGAGGCAATCGCTAGTATGTCTTTTCCGACTACAGACCTGCCAGATATTGAAGTCCGTATAACTTCCATGCCTGACGCATGGCAGATACCTATAAGCAGGCTCAGGAAAGAACACCTTAATAAGCTGATATCGGTCCTCGGCGTGGTCTCTAAAGCCACGGAGATAAGACCAGTCAGGACTAAAACGGCTTTTCAGTGTCTACGCTGCGGACATGTTACAATAGTAGAGCAGAGCGAAGAGACTGACGCCCTGCAGGAACCTTTCGCGGGCTGCGAAAACGACACCTGCGGAAAGAAAGGGCCTTTCAAGATCAAAGAGGATGAAAGCGAATATATCGACTATCAGATCCTAAAGATCCAGGAACCACTAGACACGCTCAGAGGCAGACAACCCGAGTTTCTATACGTTGCCTGCAGCGAGGAACTTGCCGGAGCCTGCAAGCCTGGCGATAAAGTCGTAATCGTCGGAGTCCTGCAGGGACGCCCGAGGGTAAAGAAAGACGGAAAAAAAACAAGGTTTCTAGATTTTATCCTGGTGGCTAACTCGATAATGAAAAGTACCAGGGATTTCGAGAACATCCCGATAAGCCAGGAGGAGGAAAAGCAGATCCTCGAGCTTTCGAAGAAGCCGAACATCGACAAAATAATATATAACTCGATCGCGCCTTCGATTTACGGGATGGAAAACGTTAAGCAGGGCGTCGCTTTACAGCTATTTTCAGGGACCGGGCGGCGGCTTAACGACGGGACATGGCAGCGCGGGGACATTCATATTTTAATTGTAGGCGACCCAGGTATCGCAAAAAGCCAGATTCTAAAATTTGTTGCCGATTTCGCACCACGGGCGATAATGGTTTCCGGGCAGTCTGCGAGCGGTGCCGGGCTTACTGGCGCGGCGGTACATGACGATTTCGATGGTAGATGGGCGATAGAAGCCGGGGCCCTCACTATGGTAAGCGGGTCCGAGGACTTCGAGGGAGGTATCTGCTGCGTTGACGAAGTCGATAAAATGAAAGAAAATGATAGGTCTATGATCCACGGAGCATTAGAACAGCAATGCGTCGACATCGCTAAAGCTGGAGTCTTTGCACACTTGCCGACTCAATGCGCATTTCTGGGAGCTGCAAATCCAAAGTATGGGCGGTATGATCAATACGAAAGTATAGCAACTCAATTTAATCTGGGGGACGCTCTCCTCTCCAGAATGGATTTACTTTATGTTATCCGTGACGTGCCAGACCAGGCTTTCGACGAGAAGCTGGCCTTATACGTCCTGGACGAGAGGACAGACGGAAACGGGCCGGGTTTAATAGATCTTGAATTGCTCAGGAAATACATAGCTTATGCGAAAACACACTGCTTCCCGGTAATGACGCCAGAGGCTAGGGACTACATAGCAAAATTCTACGTGTCAACCAGGAACGAAAGCAGCAAGGTAAAGGACTCCGTACCCGTGACGGTTAGAGCTCTACATGCAGCCCGAAGGCTCGCAACAGCTCACGCAAGAATGAGGTTATCCTCTACCGTGGACCTAAAAGATGCTGTCGCAGCCTGCAAGCTCCTAATTGACAATTTAAGCCAGGTAGGAATCGACCCGGATACCGGGGCCTTAGACGCTACTGTCCTGGAGGCTGGGACGTCAGGGAGTCAGAGGTCAAACATAAAGAAGATCAAGGAAATCATAGAGAGACTCTCTAAAGCCGATATAGTACACCAGGAAGCAAAGCTCGACAGAGTCATCGAAATGAGCCTGGAGGCTGGCATAAAAGACCCTGAGGGTTTAATTAAGAAGATGAAGCAGAAGGGCGATATAATAAGCCCGACGCAGAGCACCTTAAAATTAGTAAAATAAACTCTTTTTTGTGAGCCTGAAGGCTCACCTCGTCCTTTTCCTGGGACTTTTAGAGCCTTCCAGGTAATAACCCTTTAACCATCTTGAAAAAAGCTCTTAAATCGCCTGAGAATAAACAGACCTGGAGAGAGGAAGGCGCGACCCTTCCCCCTGGACCAGGAGGCATATTTTAAATGACCAACTTAAAAGAGGGCGTCTATTTATTATAAAATTTTCTCATGGAGGGCCTGCAGCTATCGAATTTAATTTACAGGTATGTATAAATATTTAGGAATATAATATACTGTCAGTTAAAAGCCAAAACTATTTGAAGAGATATTATGAAAAACGATAACAGCAGAACAGATGATTACCAGGATTTTTCGACGCGGGATAGATTGTTAAGGGCCAACTCCGAATTAATATACAACCTGCAGAAAAGAATCAATGTAAAACGCTTTAGGGTCCAGGAAGGAGACTCGATTAAGCTAGGGTACATAAGAGCCTTGATACAGGCTTTACAGGTCCAGAACGCGATCCTTAAGGACGCAGAACTCGACAAGCTGCGGGCCGAGATCCAGGAACTCAAGGAGGCTATTAAATCACAATCGCAGCACTAAGGAAAGAAATAGCCGACATTAAAAAAGCGGTCATAAGGACAGAGGACCGAGTGATCCACCTACCGGTGACCCCCGAGACGATCAGGGCATCGAAAGAATGGGAGCACGCGAGGGCCAGAGCAGAGAAGAGGATCAAAAAGAGCGGGATCTCAGAGTCCGAGCTCAGAGCTGCAGAAACCCTTAACTATGTTGTAGACCAGGAAGTCCTGGCGACCGTTCACAACATTTTAAAGGCAGCCTGGAACGCTACACACCCAGAGGACGACCCTATTAATATAAAATTTTGTTTTAAGTAAAATAGGCACCTCTTAACATCTATACACGAATATTTATTTTGTTAACGGTGTTACTATAAGTAATGATGATGAGCTGCTTGCCAGCACCCCCCGTGAATGTTTCCCCCGCGAGCCTGGCTTATTCTTTATCTGGTGGTAGGTGGTACCCTGCCGATCACCTGCTTTTATTAGACTCTTATCTGGTCCAGGTAGCCGCAGGCGTTATTAAAAACCTAATGATTTTCATGCCCCCGCGACACGGAAAGAGCGAACTAACCTCGAAATTCTTTCCTGCCTGGTACCTCTCGAAGTATCCAGATAAAAGGGTTATCCTGACAAGTTATGAAGCTGATTTTGCAGCCTCTTGGGGCTATAAGGTCCGCTCTCTGATACAAGAGCATGGACCGACTAAACTAGGCATAGAAATCGCTTCTAATTCATCTGCTAGGGATCGTTGGGACATACAAGGACATGCTGGCGGGATGATGACCGCAGGAGTAGGGGGAGCAATCACCGGAAAGGGTGCAGACCTGCTTATAATCGACGATCCGGTCAAAAATGCAGAGCAGGCACTGAGCAAGAGATACAGAGACAAGACCCTGGACTGGTTTAAAAGCACGGCATTTACGAGACTGGAGCCTGGCGGGTCCGTGGTCATTATTCAAACTCGATGGCATGATGCCGATTTATCCGGGCAGCTCCTCAAAGATGAGGCGCATAAGTGGACCGTTATTAACCTGCCAGCTCTAGCAGGGTCAAACGATCCGCTAGGCAGGAAACCCGGCGAGGCACTCTTTAGGCAGAGATTTGATGAAGCAGCACTCAAAAATATTAAAGAAACCCTCGGGCCTTATTGGTGGGCTGCACTCTACCAGCAGACACCCCAGGACGAAGAGGGCGCAATTTTCAAAACTCAGTATTTCCGGTATGCTACCCTAGCGGGCGGAGTGGTGGACCTAGGGGAAAGGAAATTCCTATATGATGACTGCGAGATTTTCCAGACCTGCGACCCTGCTGCGACAGCCAGCTCAAAGGCTGATTATTTTGTCCTGGCGACATGGGCGATGACTCCAGACAACGACCTGGTATTACTTGACTTATTAAGGCTCAGGCTCGAAAGCCCGGACCAGGTAAACCTATTCTGGCAGCAGTATCTTAAATGGAGACCCTCTTCGCAATGGGTCGAAAGCGTTGGAGCTGGTAAAGTTCTCTATCAGTTTCTTGATAAAGAGGGCCTACCAGTTAAGGAGCTTAAGCCAGGGACTAGGGACAAAGTAACGAGGGCTATACCTGCAGCCGCTCGAATGGCTGCCGGGCGTATATTCTTTCGAGCTGAGGCTCCCTGGGTCCAGGATCTAGAAGATGAGCTCGTCGCTTTCCCTTACGGAGAACACGACGACCAGGTCGATAACATAAGCTACGCTTTCCAGGTAGTGATAGAAAGCAAAAAGAAAGTAAAGAAATTTAATTACTCGTCTATGAGTAAATCCAGGAAAAAGAGATAAGGCACTCGATAACGAAACGAAACAAATTAATAGAAACGTTTAAATAAAAGATACCAAAAAAAAGAGGTCTCTTATTAATTAATTAATTAATTATACGAATACGTATTCGTATAAAGTAATAGAGAGATAATAAGAGATATCTTTTTTTAAAGGAATCCAGTATAAAAGGTTTTTGTCTAGGTGGTCCGTGAAAACGCAAAGCTCCGAATTCTTTTATATTCTCGTATTTTAAAAGAGAAAATCGTTTTTACCCTGGGACGGATGCAAACATCCCAGGGGGTCCACCTCTCAGGAAACCCATTAACGGAGATGTGGCGTTTTTTAGGTGCAATGTTTAGGAAGTGGATACCGTATTATAAAACGGCCTGCTTCCTTTTATATCTTAACATCATTATAAAAATCGTATAGGTGCTCTTTATCCTTATTCTTAGACTGCTCGGCCTGGTCCTTCTCCAGATCTTCGACTTTTCCCTGGTTTTTATTCTGATTCATTGAAATATCCCCGACAATTTCCTGGTTAAATATCCGTTTTCCTGATCTTAATCTCATTTTCTAGTTTTTATCTAGCTTAATATTTTTATACAATTTCTTTTATACAAGCAAACATATAATATGTTTAATAGCGTGAACAGATGAAATACGAGGTTTCCCACACATGGTTTCTAAAACGACAACCGCAGCAAAGACCGCAGGCTCTAAAATCCGGCTGGGTGCCTCCCTTAATGTAACAAAGCACGACAAAACCAGCACTATAGGCGGTATTTCAAATTTCGACACTAATAACCGTTTCAGATATTATCAGCAGCTCAGCACGGCTTCCCCTTACGTCTCTGTCCCTCTTAACAAACTTGGCCTTATGCTGTCTAAGGGGATGAGCGCAGACAGCAAGAAAAAAACCCTAATTAAAGAGTTTGAGACCTGGAGGAAGAAAGCAAACCTTAACGAGCAGGTCGCCACGATCGGGCGGTTACTATGTCGAGACGGTATAATCATCGGAAAGCCTGCCGGGGATGAAACACATTTCACGCTATACCCTTTATTAATGCCTTATACCACCGTACTACCGGAAGGAGTAAAACCAAATGACAGACCTACCGATGTAATGCAGGCACCTGTCGCCACAGTAGTAATAAACGAGGGCTCTACATCTCAGAAGACCTTCGACCCTTCCGACCTAGTTATCGGGAACTTAAACCCCTGGGACTACGTGCAGGAAGACATTAAGCAGCGTGAAACAATCGGGCTCTATGGGTCAAGCTTACTCGATCCCCTAGAGCTCAGTATAAGAAATTTGCTGAATATCAATAAGGGGTATGTCTCTTTTGTGAAACGCTATGGGATGGGGCGTTATCATTACGATCATGTTATGCTCGAAAAGCTCGTCGAAGCTGAGATTATAACCCCGGAGGACGCCGGGAAGCTTCACGACGAATGGCTCGAAGATAATAAAAACCTCTCAGAAAACGAGGACATCTCTGCAATCGGTTTAAAGGTTATTCCGATCGACGCAAAAGGCAGTCTCGACGTCATGGGCTTTAAGGAGTCGCTAGAAACCGAAATCCAGCTCGGGTTATTCCAGACCCCCCTAACGATGGGAAAGGCTAGCGGGACAACCTACGCGAGCGGCTACCTGGTAGAAGAAGACCGGCTCGTCGTCCTGGAGGGCCTGCAGAAGATCACCGAGAATATTACCCAGGATTTCGTTAACCGTTGGCTCGCATCTAAAGGGAAGCCCGAGGACTCAATCGAAATAAAATTCGAGGAGCTCTCAAAGGTCAAGCTCACAGCCTCAGAGGTACAGGAAATGTATAATACTGGAGTTATAGAGCGCGACGAGTTCCGAAAATGGAGCGGTTTCTATCTAGTGAACGGGGAAGAAGCTGAAGAATAACGATCATATAAAGAGGTTAAAAGAGGTTAAAAAATGGTAACTATTAATATAGTACCTGCAAACACTCCAGCCTATACTGTGGACGACGAGGGAGCTATCCATATTGTCTTAAAGGATACTGCTAATACCTACGCAGACGGCAGCAACCCGCAAAAAGATTTTATTGTCATTCCGAAAGAGCAAACGATGCAGGGTCTAAACAAGGCTCTGACCCTGGCAAAAGAGGAAGCTATCGATTATTTCAGGAAGGAAGCTGAAAAAATTGCTTACCGTGAGCTGGTTCATTACGGCATGAGCCACGTAACTATCCCGGAGGTAATCTTCTCAGGCGATCCGTCGAAGTACGAGAAGGTCGGAGTTAACAAGGACGAAATTATTATCGCCGATTCTATCGAGGTGCAGGCCATAACCCCTGAGATCTTCGAGGTTACTGCCTCCGTGATAGGGAAGGATCAGGACAGATCCCAGGCTAAAAGGGTTAAGGTCAAGTGGAATAAAAACTCAGGGCTCGACGAGTGCAGGGACCGGCTTATCTCAGCCTTCTATAACACAAAGGCAACACTAGAAGACGCAGTCCGGGCCCAGCTTATGCAGGGCATAGGGACAGTTATACCAGAATAAAAACGGTGGTTTAAATGAGCTTTAACAGTGTGAAAGTAATAAGCAGCGCAGCAGTAAGCGCTGGGGCTACCAACGATCCGGTAGTCGTGAAACTGGAAGACACATTAAACCAGATAATTATCTATGTGGTAAACGAGGGAGACAGCACAAATTTAACGGTAAATGTAGGCTCATCCCCTGACGGGGTTAATAACGCTCCCCTGCAGCCAGTTACTTTAAGCACAGCTTTAAGGGTCGCTCAGATCCCCGTCGATATAGTACCTGCTTTCCTCATCTTTAAGGCTACTAACCATGACACCACAAACGCGACAAAATACAGCGTTATAATATCACAGAGGGCTTAAAGTGATACTACGTACCCCTTCGGCCCCCTTCAAGCGAATAGATCCCCAGGGGGAGTCTATCACAATCGAGACAGAGGGCAAAGTCTTAGTAATTCCAACAGGAAATCATGATATTCTCTCAAACTTAAATGAGTATACACTTTCCAGAAGTGGAGATGTTCTTGAAATTGGTACATATACGCTAACTGATGCAGAATTACAATATATGATAAAACCTTGGATTGCTCTATATGATCCTGCTAAAACAGTATTAAACTTTTTTTTATTTACACACAAACCTAAAAAACTACAATATAAAATTTCCAATGTAGTGATAAACTCAGCGCAATTCCAAACGGCTGACGGTGTGAACTTTGTCACAGCAGACGAAACAAACTTTCTTGTAAATGTTACTGACAAATATATTACGCAATTAATTTTATTCCCCGGTAATGGACTTATCTACTACGGGCAAATCACTCACTGCGATTTAACGCGGGACACAGATTCAGACTTAATTCCTGATATATTGGGGAGACATCCTTATCATTTTGTAACAGCAGACGGGGCAGCATATACAACTGCCGACGGCGCGTATTTTGATTTTTCACTTCTTTTTGATGGATCGGTAACAAAATTTTTAGAAGCTTACGGAATGGTGATATAATGGCAAACTACATAAGCATAATTCCAGATGGGGAGACAGTTGATGCCCTTCTTACGACCGTGCAAAATTCTAATCTTTCCGCGACACACAAAATAACTCGTTCTGCGACTATTGTTGTAGCTGCTTCTAATAGTTCCGCGAAGAGCAAGGCACAGGCTGATCATGTCTGTGATGGGATAGATGATCAAGTAGAGATACAGGCAGCTATCAGCGCACTTTCGGCAACTGGAGGACGAATATTATTATTAGAGGGAACATATAATGTTTCAAACATTTCGTGTAACGTTGATGATATTATATTAGAGGGCGAAGGGAGATCAACTGTACTCAAACTGAATAATGCTGCAAATTCTTCAATAATTTCGATTGGAAAAGCAGGAGAATCGCACTCAAACATAACAATAAAAAATGTAACACTTGACGGGAATAGTAACGAACAGACTTCAGCAGCAAATAAGAGCGCACTACTATCAATCCCGTACACGGTATCAAATATTACAGTTGAATCAGTATATTTTACAAATTCATACGCATGTGCGATAAAAACGGCTTCTTCAGTTGCGTCAAATGTATCTATAATACAGTGTGATTTTTACGATACTGATAAATCCGCACGTGGTAATCATGTAGTTGACCTGAACGGCATAACTCAACTCGTAATTGACAATTGTTATATTGATCTTTCAGGGAGCGGAACAACTATCTCTGATGGTTTTGGGATACGTGGCTGTACAGATGTGAATATTAGCAACGTGTCAATATCTAATATTAGTGGACACTGTATAATGATCGCAAACGGATCAAAATTTGTTAACATTAATAACGTGAATACGTGGGGCAGTAGGCTCGAAGGAGTGTGTGTGGAATGGCAGGCGGATGGTACACATGGTTTAGATGGTATCTATAATCAAGACATAAATATTAATAATGTTATCGTAAACCAAACCTCTATGTACGGGATATATGTAGAGGATGTAATAGGGGTCAATGTGTCAAATTGCATTGTAAATGGACCGGTTTCACTTAACCACTATTATGCAAACAACTGCATGGATGTAAACTATGTTAATTGCATTGCGCGTGTGGGCGTAAATGCACAATATATGTTTTTTTCGCTTGGGAATGCAACTAATGTTAGTTATGAAAACTGTATAGCACACCCCAGTACAGCTGGTGCACGTGGTTTCGGGTGTCTAGCCGGTGCAAAAAACATAATTTTTAACAATTGTTATGTTTATGACTGTGACAGTTATGCAATTTCGATGGCAGCAGACGGAACAATTGTGAAAAACTGTACTCTCTCAGAAATCAAAACAACTACGAATCCGGTCGGTATAACTGGAGCTAACTGTCAATTTATTGGCAATACTATCCAATACGCAACCGGTGTAACTCCTGCACAAGATATCGTCATTACAAAGGCAAACGCTACAGTTATTGATAATAAATTAGGAAAAGGGAACATAACAGATTCTACAGGTACAGCAGTTTTCAGGCGTTTTGTTGAAACTTTTACAGACGTCAAGGCGAGTGCCACAAATAGCATCTGTTCAAGCGTCGATTTAAGTACAGCCGTTCCAATTTCCTTCAGCCTGATTGGACAGCCGGATTATCCTCGCAGTATCAAATTCGCATTCGCGTCTCATGCTAACATTACAGCGTTTTCAATAACGATAACGGGCATAAATTCTTTAGGGGCTAAAGTTTCAGAAACTTTTACTGAAAAAGATGGATGGAGTTTTGAAACGCGTTGGGCATATTCGAGAATATTATCAATTACGATGACATCTAAAACTGGATCGGGTGCATCAGACACTATTAACGTAGGCACAGGCGACCGTTTAGGATTATCGAACTTAGTGTTCCCAGGAATGACTATATACAAGGCCTTGAAAAATGGTGTGGATTATACAGGGTGGTCGATATCCGCAGTACCATACTCATACGTTTCTGTAGCGGCAGGAGGCGCAATAGTAGACGGGGATGATTTTATTTTTTATTATAACAGCGGGAACACGGTTTGAACATGGTTTGCGGGTGGTGTTATTAATAAGGTGATCTAAATGGCTCAGAAAAGGGCGAACGACATGGCAGACAAAAGTATTGTCCGGTCACTTGTTACCGCTTTGAATCAGACTGTAGGTATTGATTTCGAGGGCGAGGTTGAACTGATAGAAGAGTGAGGCTATCATGGTAACGTACATAGAAAACGACAGGCTGCCCTGGAAGGGCATTTCATGGGTCTGGTGTCAGGGACCACGAGTTGATCGGTCTAACGCTTGGGTTGACGACAACGGCGACCTCAATCTGAGGTTGCAAAAGATCGATGGCATCTACAAAGGGGCATTATTCGAAACACCGACTCCATATTTATATGGGCGAATAAGATGGACGGCAAGCTCCCCCACACTCAATATTGAGAGAAACGCGAGCCTGGGTCTCTGCACCTACTATGACGATCCCAACACAGACATACCCAACGAGCTAGATATTGAAATCAATCAATGGCCTGGGTATGATGAAAGAATATGGTTTTCCTGTCATCCTGCAAGCATCGACTCGCACCCTGAAAATATTTACTATGGTTGCCTGAGCACCAACCCTTATATAAACGATAGCGGCTGCGTCTTTACAATCGAATGGACTCCCTCCTATGTTTACTATTCAGTAGTTGCCTCAGACGGTACTACAATCCTCGACTGGAACTACACGGGCGACGATATTCCGCATACAAGCGCGTACATTTGTATGTTTTTTGGAGTTCTCGCGCAGGGAGAAGGTCCAGCGAGTGGCAACCCCATAACCATTAAATTCTCAAATTTCGAATACGACAGCATGCGGATAGATGCGAATTTCATCGCACCTGTCAGAAGCGGGACAACTGATACGGTATTCTCATTTTCAGACACTTCGACAGGGTTACCAAGATCGTGGCTCTGGAATTTTGGAGATGGAACAACTTCAACAGAGCAAAATCCTACACATAGATACACTACCCCTGGCACTTACACAGTTACACTGACAGCGACCAATGCCGTTTCAACCGATACTGAAACTAAGTCCAGCTACATCACGGTCACTCCGGCGAGTGGGGCTATAACACCAGTTGCAGCGTTTTCAGGAACTCCTCGGTCTGGAACTGCACCTCTCACCGTTCAGTTCACCGATCTAAGTACAAACACTCCTACGTCCTGGCTGTGGGACTTCGGAGATGGCACTACATCGACAGATCAGAATCCTTCTCATACATATTCGGCAGCAGGCACTTATACCGTAGTTCTCACGGTCACCAACGCAGCCGGTAGTGATTCGGAAACTAAAACTGATTATATCACAGTTACCACAACAGCCCCCACTATAACTATATTAGAAAATGTAGTAAGAAACTCTAATTTTGAAGCGTGGTCGAGTGGAACATCAGAAGCAGCACCGGACGGATGGGTAATCTCAGATGACACAACCACAACAGGCGGGCTTTTCCGGTCAAATGACGGCGCGACTGGCTCACATTCTCTTGGGATTGTGGGCGACGGAATTCAACGTATCAGAGGACATGTCCTATGTTTCCCGCAGGTCACAGCAGCACCCACTAAAATGGATGCCTGGGTAAAACGTGTAGGATCGGCTACAGGCGGCATTGAACTATTCTGTTGGAACGGAGTAGATAATTATAGAAGTGTCCTGGCGAATGATGTGTTGGCGGATACCTGGACGCATGTTTCCTGGGATCTGGCTACCCATGATGCGATTGATAATATCGAAGTTATCGAAGTTGATATTTATTCGATTGAATATGCGGTGGGCACTTGGTTAGTAGACAATGTTCAGGTTTCTTGCGAAGTGCCTGTCTATGACATGGAAGAAACAATATCAGCTTCCATCATTCAGAATCAGTTCACGTATAATCCATCCGGAGAATATACTACCTCAAACATCTGTGTCAATTTCCTTACATATCCACTGACCGATTATGATATTAGCTCAATCACTGCGACCATTGACGGTATCCCAAGAACTGTATGGTATAGAGGAAATCATGTCTATATTGATACATCAGGGCTGGATACCTCTCCTCATGCGGTAGTTATCCAAGCTAATAGAAACGTGGTAAGTGTACCTCCAGTTGCTAATTTCACCGCATCTCCAACCTCTGGCACAGAACCGCTAACGGTAACATTTACGGATACAAGCACGAATTCACCTACGTCCTGGCTGTGGAGCTTCGGAGATGGAGGAACATCTACCTTAAGAAATCCAGTGCATATCTATTCTGATCCAGGGACGTACACGGTATCCCTCACCGTGACGAATGCGGCAGGTAGCGACACAGAAACGAAAACAGATTATATCACGGTTACGGCTGCCGAATCTGCACCGACTGCGGCTTTCACCGCATCTCCAACCTCCGGTACAGCTCCATTGACGGTAACATTTACGGATACAAGCACGAATTCACCTACGTCCTGGCTGTGGGACTTCGGAGATGGCACTACATCGACAGATCAGAATCCGGTACACACATACACTATTTCGGGCAGTTATACGGTGACTCTGACAGTTTCCAATACGGCGGGCAGTGATTCGGAAACTAAAACTGATTATATCACGGTAGCTGCAAAATCGGTTGCTTATTGGTTCTGGTATTGGTTCAGCCGATTATGGAGGTAATCGTATGCAAGAAATATACAAAGATGGGACTACACAGGAAGTATTTTTCGATGCTGTTTGCGCAGAACCTGAATTGGGAGCGTTCATGGGGTCTACGAATGAACAACCACTAACAGGAGCTACGGTAGCTCTAAGGGAATACAAAAAACCGACTGTATTAGTGTCAAACCCCATAATCACTTGGGATAACACACTCAAAAAATGGAAATTGAGTATACCGAGTTCGTACATCACACAGTACGGTCACGTTCTCATTACAATTCGGCATCCTTCAATGCTGATGGTCACAATAGACTGCAATACAGTAGACGCTGATCGTTTCAACAGGCTTAGAAAATGTGAAATCATGCTGGTAAGCAATGTTACAGGGCTTTTGAATGGGGCAGGTTCTCCGGTAACGTTTACCGCCGACGATGGCTCTAGGATTATATACACTGTAGACGCTAACGGAAATAGAACGATATCGAGCGTAACTCTGGTGTGATTATGTCGACAGGTGTTTTTCCAACCGGGATATTTCCAGTAGGTGTTTTTCCAGCCGGAGTATTTTCAAGCGTGGTAGCATCAACTTTTGATGACCTGGATTTCCCTCTCACTGTTGAAGTTTCCAGAAAAATATATACGGCGGTGATTGACCAGTGAGCGATATCGAATTTAAAACGGGTGACGCAGATAAAGTGGGCGCGATCCTGAAAATGAACGGTGTCGGGATCAATCTCACAGGGTACAGTGTAAGTTTCGTCATGAAAAGTTCAGACGGTGAAAGAGTGATAATTCCATGTACGCTGAATGGAGTTGTGAATGGGGAAAGCGTACCCGCAACGTCAGGCGGCGTAACGATCCCGTTTACTGCTGTCCATACGGAAACAGCAGGGAATTATAGATGCGAATTCTTGATTTCGGATGGGGATACAACTGCACATATCCCTAGCGGGAATAATTATATCACAATGACAATTTGGGAGGCTCTGTAACGCGTACAGTCACAATATATTATATATCTCGAACTGTCACAATTGAACCGATTCGGCGCGAGGTCGTAATATATGCCGTATGATATCGAATTGATGCAAGGGGATTCTGCGAGTGTTGCAATCGTCCTAAAAGAAAACGGCATCGGGGTAGATCTCACAGGCTGCACCGTTACGCTTTCGATGATTAATGACATCTCCACCGTAAAGCATGACATAGTATGTCAGCCTGGGGCGGTTCTCAATGCAGGTACTCCATCAGAAGAGACCGTTCCATTCACGGAAGGCGGGATTACAGTTCCATTCACGGCAACGCATACGGCAACTGACGGGCTATATTTCGCATCAATCACGAAAAATTTATTTGGGGAGCGGAGTACGTTTCCGAATAAAGGTTATATAACGATAAAAATAAATAAATCAGTATAACATCGAATGGAATAATAAAATTATTATATAAGGTGCGTTAAAACCGTGAACCTGCTCCACTCCCCCGAGATATATAAACTAGAATCTCGGTATGTTTCTCTTTTTGATAGGACAATTAAGAAGGGCTTTAAGGGTGCAGCAGCTCCGGCTCTCCTTGCAAAGGTTAAGAATCAGTTTAGGAGTGCTACCTTTCGGGTACAGCTCGACCAGATACTCGACGACCTAGTCCTCCTAGCCGTCGACTACGCAGACAAACAGATAACCGGCGAAGCCTCGGCAGCTACACGGGCAAAACTCAGCCGTTCATATATGTCTGCAGCTTCCGAGGTCTTACCTCTTACTGAGGAGCTAGTCAGGCTGTCAGTAGAACTCGCCGAGCAGGTAGTCGAGTCTATTGTCCTATTATTGAAAGAAGAGGGAATTTACCAGGTCCACCCCAATCAGCTAGCAAAAAGAATTATGGAACTGTGGGACGGGGAAAAATACCAGGCTGTCCGATTCTCTCGCACCTTCACCGCCGACGTCGCAAATAATTCCACCCTGCACCGATACCGCCAGCACAATATAAAAGCCTGGGAGTTTCGGGCGAAGCTCGACAACAAAACATCTATTCAATGTCAAATGCTCCACGGAACTATTTTTTATACTGACTCTGAGAGCTCCGGCCAATACCGGCCCCCTCTACATTTTCATTGTAGGTCTAGTATGTGGCCTATTCCGATAACCAGGGAGATAGACCAGGCTTTAGTCTACGAAAACCGGGATTTCTCAAAGCTCAGGGACCAGGACACCGAGCTCGACCCGGATGTTATTATAAAAGGCCTGGCAGATATCTCGAAGTTTAAAGAAAAACATACCATCGATAAATTTATTCTGCAGGAAGACATCGAGAAAAGGCTCCTTAAACTAAAGCTGGGAATCGAAAACTAAAGGGTCAATTTCCCCAAAAACAGCACCAGGAGAAAACAAAGAGGAAGAAAAAAAGAAATGGTGGAAATCACCGACGTTTTTTAAATCTATTCTTATCTAGGGCTTTACAGGTTCCACAGTATCTCGAGGCTTCCAGGTAGCAATTACATGTATGGCTTTCATCGTCTCGGTGCCTACAGACGCTCCAGTAATTACACTTATAGGGGTTCATTGATAGCACCAATTGCTCGGATCTTTTGGAAACTCTATTTTATACTCGTCCAGGCTGGCGGTTCTTTTCTGTTTCTTCCACTCTTTCTCGGGCTTAGATCCCTCGACGAGCTTACCATTTACAAAGATCCCGAGCACCTCAAAGCCCGAGAGCTGCTTTAAATATTTAACTAGGTTCTCTGCCTCTTCCATTGACTCTTTTGGCATAACAACGAGCCCGGAGGATCTGGTCTTATATTTAACTTCAATTTTACTCATTATGTTTCACCTGTTAACGTTTTCTAATTTACGCGGGGGAAATTTCTTTTTTATCCTCATCCGGCTTAACCTCCGAGTATTCCCCATTCAGTAAGCCTTTTTCTTATGTCTCTCATTTCGTAATCAGTAAACGATAAACTCTGATAATGCCTTAAACTTGTCACTGGATCATGCCCTTGTCTGGAATATATTTCTATTTCAGGGATTCCGGCTTTTAACATCCAGCTCTCAATCGTTTTCCTCGGTGTCTTAGGCCCAACTTTAGGCTTAATCCCTGCCCATTTTGACCACCTTTCTAGGCTTCTATACCATGATATCCGTTCTGGCGGTTTAGGACCTTCAATAAAATCCTTAAACATATAATGAAATGTAGATGGCAGCCTATCCACTGTCCTTTTGGGGAGTTTCTGTTTAACCTTTTTCTGAGCTGCTGCTGGCAAGATAATCTGATTTCTGCTTTTATAGTACCATTCCGGGTTATCATAGAGTCGCTGAAGTTCAATATAACGCAGCCCTGTAATAGTGTTTAGCTCAAAGATTACCCGTTTTTTTTCCGGGACAGCCTGCAGGAACTTATCAAACTCTTCGACGGTTAAGACCTTCGTGCCGTCCGCAGTAATGAGCCCGTTTTCCATAGCTCCGCTTCTCGCTTCTCTCTCTTCTTCTCGGTAAAATGTAAAGGACCGCATCACCTCATAACCTCCATACATATTAAAAGACAACATTATATTAAAAGGTTGTTTTTTTGAGGACAAACCTCTATATTTCAGGTACTTTTTAGGGATCTTAGAAAGAGAAAAGACAACATTTTATTATAAAAGGTTGTCATTTCAAAAAGAAAAGAAGAGTTAAAAAAGTATCTCTCCATTCTCGGAAATTGTCATATTAATTAAGTTCCAGTAAACTTTTTTAATTCCATCATTTCGTTACTATTTTGAGCTCGTATTATTTTTCTGGGTGCTGTTATTTGCCCCCTTGGGTATTCCTATCCCTGAGCTGCTGTAGTCCTTCGCCTTATCTACTAGCTGAGTGCAGGCAGCCCGAGCGTTTATAATCTGCCCGCTTTCCCGAGGCACGCTTATATTATTAGCTTTCTCTTTCACCTGGTTCCTTATGGCCTGTTTAAGCTTCTCCTCATCCTGGACTATCTCAACAGTATCACGGACCGGATTTTTAACAGTATCCTTTATCTTCTCTGCAGTCTGTCCGGTTTCAGTCTTTTCACTCGCAGCACCTACCAAAAAAAGCAAGAGGGGCGCAACCAATAGCGCTTTTATGTATCTATTCAAGAGATTTAAACCTCCACATTTTAATGATATATTTAAACAACACTAAAATTTAAATAACTTTCCGACGTTTAAATGTATATGAGTCTCCGGGAAACATTTATTTTATTCTTATATTTGTCGTCTTTATTTTTTACAGTGTTTTTTACAGGGGCAGCGTCGGCTGCCAGTGATTACATCGTAAGCCCGACGGGAGCTACAAACGACCAGGACGTTATCAACAAAGCGATTGAAGAAGCAAGCGAGAGCGGCGGCGGTACTGTCTATCTTAACCCTGGTGTCTATCTAGTAGATGGGCCTGTAATTATAAAATCAAATATTCATCTTACCGGAGACCCAAACGCGATTATAAGGGTAGCACCCACTTCTTCGCAATGGTTTAAAGGACAGATCGGGGTAATATGCAACCCTAGGGAGTCTGTGCATAATGTCGAAATATCAGGCTTCCAGATCGACGGGAATATTGCAAACCTACCTCGAAGTTACGCGAATTCAAGAAGCGACACGCGACACGACTGCGAAAAACTTATTTTAATAGGCGGTTGGCAAAGCAATTTTGGAAGCAATATCAAAATCCACGACATGAAGCTATATAATGCCTTCAGCGATGGGATTTATATTAGATTTTCTAAGGGAGTCGCATGTTATAACAATTTCATATCAAACTGCCAGCACGAAGGTATTTTCTTTTCATGTGTGCTCAATGGTACAATTTATAAAAATAAGATTGCAGGGATAACAAGCGACTGTGCCAGGCTCGATAACTGTCAGAACTGCAAAATCCACGATAACATATTTTTCGCATACACAGGGGACAGTTACGGAGCGTACAAGGGCGGGCACAACGGATTGCAGATCGGGAACGCGGGAGTCTCCCACGGGTACGATGCAAGAAATAAACCATTCAAAACAAAAAATATTGAAGTTTTTAACAACGTTTTCTCTGATCCTGGGCTTAGGGCTATCTGGTATCATGCCGGGGAAAATGTGTATATCCATGATAACAAGTTTGTCAATGCAGAAGAACTCGAAACCCTGGGTATTCCGGTCGGCGACATATCCTTCGAGAACCAGCCAACAGTCGAAATGACGGAAAAAGTCTTTGGGGGTCTTCTTGAGATCCTTAACATCGATTTCGTCGATAATGCAAGATATAACCAAACTGAGGATAGTATCAAAATACCAGTAGAGGAAAGGGACAAAGGGAAGATAAGAGGAGGTATAACTATCGCAGGCTTCGCCGACGTCGTTTATAAGGAAGGCGTGCCTTACATCCCGGATAACGAAAGCGTCCTCGTTAAAGCGATCGCCATGCCTTCACCAGCCAATACTTTCTTTAATGCTGGGGTCAACGGGATAGAAAAGCAGATCGAGAAAGGGATCGAAAACGGGGAAGCCTACGCGAAAATGACCGTAACAATGCACTATACCGTAAGCAGCAAAAACTCAAAAGGGGAGAAGGTTAAAAAGCTAAAGACTACTAAGGAAGTCTTCGAGGCGAAGCGGGTACCAGCTCCGGCGGTCCTTCCTCGACCTGATAAAGTAAATTTCCGAATAGATCAACACATAGGAATTAAAAATTATACCACGGTCGCACCTTACCCCTCGGTTCCGGAGGGCCTGCAGAGGGTAGAGTATGAATACAACGGGAAGACGGTAAAGAATGTTTTAGAAGTCGGTGAACGCATAAGAGGGGATAACGGTATAATTCACACAAACATAACAGAGGTCAATTATTGGGACGGAGATCTCGACCACTTCGGAGACGGCTTGTATATTGAAGGAGAATTCGACCAGGATAAACTAAAGATCAGAGCATATACGATATACGAGGAGATCCCAACAGAGTCAGAGTATTTCCTACATGAGTACAAAGCTCAGAGGCTCCTAAGCTTCGAGAATATTATTGTGATCCTTAAAATCTGCCTGACTCTCTTTGCTTTATACCAACTCTTAAAAATCGTTTTTTAATTTTTAAGTATGTAGTTTATCCGAATAAATTACATACTCTTTTCTTTTATTTTCTCTTCTGATAGTGTTTAAGTGTTCTTATTTTAGTGTTGTATATAAAGAACACTAAAATTTATATACTTCCGAGACATATTGGATTTATATGAAAACTAAACAAGTATTTACGGCTGCCTGGTTGTCCCTGGCAGGTTTGGCGAGCACAGCCTCGGCTGCAGTCTCGCAGAATGGCACGTCGGTATATATTCAACCCGACGCAGTGAACGGGTACAATAAATTAACCCAGTTTAATTTGTTTGGCTATCTCCTAGATTTCTTGGATATAGTCAACTATCTGGTTTATATCGCGGCTATTATCGTCGCTCTTTATTGTACCTTGCTCGTTATCATCAACATTGTTAACGGGAAAAGAGACCCGAAAGCAATAAGGGACGAGCTGTCCGCTCAGGAAGGACTCGTTAAGGTCGTAAAAATTATAGTTTATATGAAAGTTGCCTTAATGATTATCGACTTTGTCTTCTACATAACATAAAAGGAGAGCGGAAACGATGCGACTGCTTCCCATCTTCGGTATTATTTTTTTATTTTCTTTTTCAGTCGTCCCGGTCATGGCTGCAGACGACGATAATGCTGCAGCTCTCAAAGGAATAATCAGCGGGGCCTTTGATGACTGGGTTACAAAACAAGCGGACGGGCTGGTCAAGGACTCAAAGCTCGTAAGTTCAAACAATACCGGCGATGAAGCGAGAGTCGGCGTTTTCGATTTTATTACCTCTCCAATAACAATAGATAAAAACTTCCAGAAAACCAAGGAAGAGACAATACCATTTTTTATTATTTTGGCGAAAATCCTGGTTATTATTGTCGCTCTGCTTGCATTAGTGCAGATTTTAGACCCGGATGCAGCCGGGGGAATAACTGAATTTTTCCACGGCAGAGCGACATATTACGAGCCGAAAGACGTGTTTAAAACGGGAATAAACCTCGCCTTATGGTTCCTTTGCGGCCCAGGGATCTTAATCGGTATGTTTTGGCTCTGTAATAACTGGGTTGGCCGGATGGATACTTCTGTCCTCGATCAGGTGATCGTCTCTTCAGATAACCTCCCTAATTATATAATTTTTGGGTTATCTGCTAAGGGCCTTAAAATTTACATGTCGATAAGGACGGCTATACTGCTTTTTGCGTCAAGATACTGGTATTATCTAGGTATAATGCTCGCATGGAAAAAGACCAGATGGGTAGGAATTCTTATTCTCGAATATATCGCGGTTCAGGTTTTCGTCCAGCCTGTTTTAGTTAGTCTGTTAACTGAAACGGTCGGCTACACTTTAGACGGAGGCTTCGGGTTCCTCGTTGATATGGTAGTATACGGAGGTCTAGCAATATTAATGTCTTTAATTTGTTTCATAGCGCTTACTTGCCCGATATGGATAAAATTGTTTAGTCCTAACACATTAAGGTCAGTTGTAGGGTTCGCAAAAATCGCATAAGGAGGCTTATTAAATGACAAACGCACCCCCCGCGACGTTGAAGAAGGCTTACACGGGGCTCTCAGGGACCAGGGAAAAATCTAAAAAGTTCCTGATTTCAGCTGGGACTGCTTTTTTAGACCTGGAGCTCGCGAGCCGTGCCAGAGAGATATATCGAGTTTACGGGTATGATAATTATCTACTTCATTTTTATATCGGACTCGGATTGGTGGTTACTGCCACCGTCTGGATCTGCTTAAAAGACGACGCGGTCTTCTATAAAGTCGGTAATTTCTTAGACTTTTTATACAGATGGATAATGAGAAAAGATTTCGTTTATAAACATGATGATAAAAAAACAAGCGACAAAGACATCGACGAGCACGTAAAAGTCAAGAAAATGTCTGAGCTCGGCATAATTTGGTTTAAGATCCTGACAATATACAAAAGATACAAGTGTAACACCGGAGTTATTTTCGTAGTCAATCCCCAGAACGTACAGGACCTCGATGAATTTAACGAGAACACTGCACTGCTTCTATACAGCCTGCAGCCTGGTATCCTGCAGAAATACCACACAGTTCAGAGCCAAGACATGAGCGACATAGCCGAGCAATACGAGGAAAGGCTCAAATTACCACCCGAGGAGCTGGGACCGGCTGAGAGAGTCGGGCTTTTTTACACAAAACAATTTTTACAAAGTCTATCTGGGCGGGTTAATTGGGCTTATTTTATTTTTCTCGGTACTGGCTATTATACAGATGAAGAAAAAGCTAACCTGGAAGTATCAAGGATTATTAAAGCCTATCAGCTCTTTCTCGAAAATTCCGGTATTGAGTCAAGGCTCATAACATCGCCTTACGAGTACGAATTGATAACGAAGCAAATGCGGAGCATGAAAAATATAGGGGTGGTTACTGTATGAGTATTCAAATAATGCATAAGATCCTTCCAAAGTCCATAAAGAGAAGCTGGGCAGAATTCAAATGTTTTCTAAACGTTAAAAACTGGTATAAACAGTATGAGGAGATCGACAGGCGGCTCGTCCTGTCCCTTTCTCCTACTGTTTTTAAGCCAAAATGGGGAGGGCGGTATCTATACGCAGACGGCTGCTATATGCAGATCATAAGTGTAGGAGATCCAAGTCCAATAAATCCTAATAGGCAGGGAATACCCCCTAGAAAGGATCTTAGGCTTATAGATGACCTGCTAGCCATTCCGACTGGGGAAAATGCCTGCATAGGAATTACACAGACTGCTATACCCCTGCCTCCGCGAGACGAGATCGAAGCATTAGAGAACGCCAGGCGAGAAAACATCCTGGCGGCTGCAATGCAGGAATCAGAAAATGAGGGCGTCTTTAAAAATATTCACGATAAAATTATAGATTACATAGCTGAGGGAATAAACGAGTATAACAGGGCAGTATTCGAGGGCCGTATGAGAATGTTTGAATTCTCGCTCCTGGTTGCGGTAAAGGGGAAGACTACAAAAGACGTAGACGACCTTATGAGCCTGATTATCGCTCTCTTGGATGGTAAGAGGGTGATACATGAAATAATAGAATATGGACAAGTCGATGCATATTATATGATGATGCCGACGCCGTTTGTAAAAGAAAGGTTACTCTCGACCACAACCGGCGAGATGGTCGCCAGGACCAGCCCGTTACGAAATAAAAACCCGAGGCTAGCGAAGTCGGGCCACTGGCTAGGGATCAATGAGGATACAAATAACCCAATTTTCCTGAATTTCAAAGACGGGAGCCTGGTTTCTGGTCATGCTATAGTAATAGGAAAAAGTGGGTCCGGAAAGTCGACTGAGCTTCTTAAGGACGATAAAAGAGTACTCGAGATGGGAGACGAGGCTTTCCACATTGTCCCGAAGGCAGACGAGGATACTAACCATGTAAACGTGTGTAAAGAACTTGGTGGGCAGCTTATTAAGATCGGGCATAAGCGGGCGGGAGCACAAGATGCTGACTCTAACCCTAACATGTTTCAGGTATTTTTCGACCCGGAAAGAATGGATACCTCATTAGGATCCTACCAGCTTGCGTTTTCTAAACATATATCGCTTTTGCCTGATGTCATCGGGCTCTTGATTGGTGACAGTTTTTCAGACCCTCAGAGAAATTGGGTATATAGCTCGCTGGTAGAGTTATACCACAGGCGAGGAGTGATAGACGACAACGGAAACGTCATAAACCTTGATAAATGGGAAGATGGCAACTTCTGGCCTAATTTCGATGATTGGCGGGCTCTCATATATGAGTGGATGCAAGACGATGAGCACAAAGCCCCTAATGTGAATTCTGTCCTTGCTGCCATCTATAACAATACAACCATGATAACCAAGAAGGGGCCATATGGTTTCTTGGTCAATAACAATATCCTAAAGCTTAGGAATAGATTTACAATGGTTGACCTTTCCGAGCTCATTGATACCCCTCATATCCAGGACGCGATGATCCTGCTTATTACAGGGATAATAAATACAAAAATACAATGTGTCCCGAAGGGGCAGGTTAAAAAACATATTTTCATTACCTTGGACGAAGGCGCAAACCTGGTTAAAATTCCACGGATGCGACACGTAATCGAACGGATGTTCAGAGAGCTTCGCAGTTTTGGAGGTCATCTTAAAATAGTATTCCAAGACCTAGCAGGCGTGCCCCCGGAGACGATACTTATGATGAAAACAAATTCCGACTACGTGCTCCTGCTTTCAAACATGTCAGCCTATAACATAAAGCCGTTAGTTAAAGAATTTAACCTCACTAGAAACGACATTAGAAGGCTGAAAGCGAAAGGAAAAGGAAAGGGCCTCCTGATCATCGGAGACACGCGTATAAACTATTTCAATTCACTTACACCAGATGATGAGAGGGTAATCTTTGGGAAATCGTTGAAAGTTGATTCTGAGAATACAGAGCAGTCGGCTGGATTCTGCCTGGATAAAAGAGTTCAATGGGTAAAGGACAAACATAAAGTCTTTTTAAAAGACTGGCTGGTTGGTATTAACCTTAATCAGGTTATACGGGTACCCGGTTACGAAATGGAGCAATTCGACCATCCATTCCAGGCTGGAAAGAAAACGGCTTATATTGAAGTCGGGCTCGAAAATGAGGACGGGCACATCAAAAACCAAACAAAGGAACATTACCTCTTCGTCTGCGCTCTTGCAGGCGAATGCTCACTAATGGGAGCAGTCGCAACTACTGACGACTACGGCACAGGGCAGGAAGTAGACGTTAAGCTCGTCTTCAACCAGGGGACTGCTAACGAAACTGTAATCGGGATTGAAGTTGAAATCGAAAGATCGCATACGGTAAAGGAACTTCAGGAAAAACGAGACAGGTTATTAATGAGAAAACGCGATGGGAAGCCTGAATTTGACCATGTGATTTTCACGGGAACACATGATTATTATAAAACGACACTCCGCGACGCGGTCGGACCTGATTTCTCAGCACCTAGAGGGAAGAGGCTTAAAGATAAAATACTCGCCTGCGTGAAAGCAGGAAAGAGGGCGACCGATAGCGATAATTTAGAGGACTGAGAAAACCAGAATTCAGGAAATCCGCCTGATTTTAACCTCTATTCTACCGAAAGCGACGCTCTGACGGCTTAACTCCTTGCGGTACTGTCCCTAACGGGACA
>ENA-UPAD01001304-UPAD01001304.1-bioreactor-metagenome-genome-assembly--contig:-NODE-1304-length-27000-cov-494.927890_pt1 | contig 27000 bp, 22 predicted proteins | sample MGYA00238179_ERZ772710 | MGnify/ENA primary metagenome ERZ772710 (study PRJEB29004, sample SAMN07631245) | bioreactor metagenome | isolation source: Switchgrass digestor | place: USA: Dartmouth...
CAGCGCCGCAATGCCGAGCCACTTGTTGATCCTTGCGGCGATTATGACGCCGATAACGGGCAGGGCAAAACGGGTCAGAAGGATTCTCGTATTACTGTTCATTATGTTGTTGTTCCTGTTATCGCTCATCATGGACCCTCCGAATCAGGACAATATTCGATATCGATATCCTCTATCCGCGGCTTTGCATGCTGCGTGATCAAGTCAATTATAAACCATCGCTGCACAGGATTGCAAATGACCGGGACATCCGGACATTTGAGGCATGGCCTTCCTGTATATGGGGCCGTGGCTCGGTGTCGGCTGTTTTTTGCATAAGCCTTGCGCAGCTTCTTTTGTATTTGCCTTTCGTGTATTTACCTTTCTGCGATTTGAATATATAATAATTAACAAATCGGCCTGACGATGGAAAATGGAAATGATATATACAAGTATTACGGGGATTTTGGAGGTACAGACATGGACTTGTTCATGATAAATGCACTGGAGGCCATCGGGATAACGCTTATTATCGTGTGCCCATTCATAGTCCACAGGATAACGAAATACAGGATCGAGATCGAGAAGATCAGGCAGGACGCGGAAGTGCGCAAGGAAGAGATCAGGTGTCGATACGGCTGCTGCAGATGATAAAAGTAATGGGCGCGTGTACAGGACAGGGCAGTGAGAATAAATTGCGGGCATACAAAACGGATGGGATCACTCCTTGATTTTATGAAACATATTGTATATAATACCGTAAATGATGTATAATTTACAGAACATTATTGACTGGCAAAAGCAATGAAAGAGGAAAGTAACCGGAACGTACTTTACAGAGAGGAGCTGCCCACGGCTGAAAGCAGCGCCAATGTGCACACCGGCGAAGTTCCCTCCGGAGCTGCATCCTGAAAACCCAGTGCTATACGGTATCGGAACAAGGTTCGGAATATGTGCCGATGCCCATGGCCTCAGTCATGTACCGGCCGTTCCGGACGGCTGTACAGCGGGATAAGTAGGAGATGCCGGCGCCTGGCCGTTAACATACAGGAAGCGATTGCCTGATCTGCCTGTGCAGTGAAGAAGTCGCGTAAGAGTGTCCGTTTTTTCGGAAATTTGGGTGGTACCGCGGAGATACAGCCTTCGTCCCTTTCATGGGGACGGAGGCTTTTATTATATATAAATGATTCGGTTTTATATAATGTGATGCAATTTTTCACCGCCGGTCGGCCGGGTATGTTCTTGCAGTGCAGGACCCCTGCGCGGCAGAGTTGACGCCAGGAGCCCGGAGGACCGGATCAGAAGCAAGTTACGGCAAACGACTGGAATTGCAGCGAATAACAAGAAGGAGGAAGCGCAATGCGGGAACAGTTGAACAAAATAAAGCTGGAAGCGGAGAAGAAGCTGAACGAAGCCGGTTCGCTGGCCGAACTGGAAAGCATACGGCTGCAGTACCTCGGTAAGAAAGGCGAGCTGACCGCCGTCCTCAGGGGAATGGGGCAGCTCACGCCCGAGGAAAGGCCTCAAATAGGCCAGCTTGCGAATGAAGTGCGGAGTTTCATCGAAGAGATGCTCGAGGCGAAGACACAAAGCCTCCAGGAAAAGGAACGCCAGGCAAAGCTGGAGAAGGAAGCCATCGATGTGACGGTACCCGGCAGGAGGCGTTTCATAGGCAAAAAGCATCCGCTGAGCATAGTGCTTGATGAGATAAAGGATGTGTTCATCGGGCTTGGGTACGAAATAGCCGAAGGCCCTGAGGTGGAACTCGATTATTACAATTTCGAAGCGCTGAATATCCCTGCCGGCCATCCGGCGAGAGATACACAGGACACTTTCTTCATAAACGGCGATATCCTGCTCAGGAGCCAGACATCATCGGTACAGATAAGGGTCATGGAGAAGAAGAAACCTCCGATCAAGATCATCTGCCCGGGAAGGGTTTACAGGTCAGACGCTGTAGATGCGACACATTCGCCCATATTCCACCAGGTGGAAGGGCTGGTCGTGGACCGCGGCGTTACAATGGGCGACCTGACAGGGACGCTCCAGTACTTTGCCAGGAGACTGTTCGGCGAGGATACAAGGATAAGGCTGAGGCCCCATCATTTCCAGTTCACCGAGCCAAGCGCAGAGGTCGACGTTTCGTGCTGGGTCTGCGGCGGCAAAGGATGCAGGATATGCAAGGACGAAGGCTGGATCGAGATTCTCGGCGCAGGCATGGTACATCCGAACGTATTGAGGTATGGCGGGATAGACCCGAAAGAATACAGCGGTTTTGCATTCGGGCTCGGAGTCGAAAGGGTAGCCATGTGCAAGTTCAATATCGATGACATGAGGTTGCTGCACGAAAACGACATGCGCTTCCTCAAACAGTTCTGAAATGCATCCGGACAGATCCCGGGTTGACAGCGGCGGCAGCCGGCATGACCGGGCTGCACAAAGCGTATGCAGGAATGAGCTGCACGATACGGCTGCCCGGATGAGCCGCGCAATAAGGATATAATACGCAAGGAAGGGAGATAGTTGAGATGAAATTACCGTTAAAGTGGTTGAAAGATTATACGGACATAGATGTAAGCCCAAGGGAATACGCCCATGCATTGACCATGTCGGGTTCCAAGGTGGAAGGCCTGGAAGTGCTTGGCTCCGAGATAGACAGGGTGGTCGTGGGGAAGATCCTTACTGTTGAGAAGCATCCTGATGCGGACCGCCTCCAGGTGTGCCAGGTAGACGTCGGCAGCGGGACCATCCAGATCGTGACCGGCGCCACCAATATTAAAGTGAACGACCTTGTCCCGGTGGCGCTGGACGGCTCGAGCCTGCCGGGAGGGATCAGGATAAAGAAAGGCAAGCTCCGCGGCGTCGAATCTGCCGGAATGATGTGCTCCATAGCGGAACTTGGGCTGACGAAGGACGATTACCCCAACGCAGCGGAGGACGGCATTTTCATCCTGGAAGGCGACCCGGATCCGGGTACCGATATAAAAGAATACCTCGGAATGAACGACACCGTGGTGGAATTCGAGATCACATCCAACAGGCCCGACTGCTTCAGTATCATCGGCCTCGCACGAGAATCGGCCGCCACATTCGGGACATCCTTCAGGATACCTGAAGTCGCTGTGAAGGAACTCGGCGAACCGATAGACGGTAAGGTCTCAGTCGAGATAAAGGCCCCCGACCTGTGCGCACGTTATGCCGCAAGGATAGTGGAAAATGTGAAGATAGGCCCTTCGCCCCGCTGGATGCAGCAAAGGCTCAGGGCGTCAGGTATCAGGCCTATCAATAATATCGTAGACATAACGAACTATGTCATGCTCGAATACGGACAGCCCATGCACGCCTTCGATCTGAGGAACCTTAAAGGCCGCAGGATAATCGTTAGAAGAGCTGAAAACGGCGAGATCATGCGTACGCTGGACGGGCAGGACAGAAAGCTGGACGAGTCGATGCTTGTGATCGCCGATGCTGAGAGGCCGGTGGCCGTTGCTGGCGTCATGGGCGGTGAGAACAGTGAGATCACTGATGACACTACGGCCATACTGTTTGAGTCCGCTAACTTCGATGGTATATCCGTACGCCTGACAGCAAAAAAACTGGGCATGAGGACTGAGTCTTCGAGCCGTTTCGAAAAAGGGCTTGACCCCGAGAATGTCATAAATGCTCTCAACAGAGCCGCCCAACTGGTGGAGGAATTCGGAGCGGGAACTGTCTGCAGGGGGATCATTGACTGCTATCCGAAGAAATACCAGAGAAGGACCATACCGTTCAACCCGAAGTTCATCAACGGCCTGCTTGGGACCGACATCAGCGCCGAAAAGATGCTCGAGATATTCAGGCGCCTCGAGATCGAATACGACGAGGCCACGGGAACAGTGATCCCTCCGACCTTCAGGCCTGACCTGGAGAACGAAGCGGACCTGGCCGAAGAAGTGGCAAGGTTCTATGATTACAACAATATAAAGCCTACGTTGCTGGAAGGCCGGGCAGCCACCATCGGAGGCAAGACGCGCAAACAGAAGATAAAGGACATAATCAGCCAGACGATGCTCTCTTGCGGACTTTCGGAGACATATACCTATTCGTTCACGAGCCCGAAGGTATTCGACATGCTGAACCTGCCGGCAGACAGCCCGCTGAGGAAGGCCATCGTGATTTCAAACCCGCTCGGCGAGGACTACAGCGTAATGAGGACAACGACGATCCCGGACATGTTGAGGGTCCTTGCGACCAATTACAACAGGAGGGTCGAAGAGGCAAGGCTTTTCGAAATATCTTGCGTTTACATTCCAAAGAGCCTGCCGGTGACCGAACTGCCTGACGAAAAACCGGCCCTGACCATTGGTATGTATGGAGAGGATATCGATTTTTACGATCTTTCCGGCATCATCGAAGAGCTGATGGAGTCATTGGGCATTAAGGAATACGAACTGGAACCCGTGAGAGATGATCCGACGTTCCATCCAGGCAGGACGGCCCGTCTGATCGTAAAGGGCGAGAATGTCGGCATACTCGGCGAGATACACCCGGCAGCAGCGGAAAATTTCGAAGCTGCAGAGAGGAATTATATCGCATTCATAGAAATCGAACCGCTTGTCAGGTACGCATCAACAGAGCGCGAGTATAAGCCGCTGCCGAAGTTCCCCGCGGTAACGAGGGATATTGCCGTGATCGTGGATGACGGCATCCCCGTGAGGAACATAGAGAAGGTAATAATCGGAAAAGCAGGCAAAATTTTTGAGGAAGCGAAGCTGTTCGACGTTTACAGGGGCAAACAGGTGCCTGAAGGCAAGAAGAGCGTCGCATACAGCATCACGTTCCGTGCCCATGACAGGACTCTGACCGACGAAGAAGTGAACAAGGCTATGGAAAAGATCACGAATACGCTGTCAGACGAGCTCGGAGCACAGCTGAGGATGTAATCGCAGGAACATACGAAAGGTATCTGGGAAAGACGCGTTTGGAAAAACGAGTATAAAAAGGGGACCGGGTTCTGCCACTGTGTGATACAGCCTGCGGCAGACTCACGTCCCCTTTTGTTTTAGCTCCCTGTGTCTCCTTTGCTTTATCGCGGCATACAGGTCCTTGCTTTTTTCCTGGGTGTTGTTTTACGACCACATGTTATTTCATGATGTTTTTTTCGGCAAACTCGATCATCCTTTTGACCATCTGGCCTCCGATAGGTCCGCCTTCACGGCCGTTCTGAGCGGCAGTCAGATGGCCTTTGTAGTGGTCGTTGTTTTCCTTAACGAACTGTTCATGACCGATTTCCTTTGCGCACTCGATCTTGAACCTTGTAAGCGCTTCCCTGGCTTCCGGGACCAGCGGCGTTTTCGGCCTTGACATAAAATCACCTCGTTTCTGCTTTCTTATTTCATGGTATACTGCGCATTGTCTTGCTGCACATTTATATCCGGTTTTATTTTTTGCGGTTTGATGAATATTAAGCTGTAAGATAAATAGAATGCTGTAAAATATTATTCATTGCGCATTTTTGCCCGCGGCCCGCCGAAGCCGGGAGTTGATCGGATCCCGGTCAAATCATCCTTTGGTCATTGATTGGAAACTAACGATTTGCTATAATATGTGAGAATTCCCGGTAAAATAAGGATGTACGCAGATAATTGACCGGAGAGCCAATACAAAATAAACCGATCCAGGGCGGGACAAACTTTGTATACAGGAGGCAAAAAATAAATGAGAAAAATAAGTTTTGACTATTCAAACGCATTATCCTTCATCAATGAGAACGAGATAACGATTTTGTCCGCGTTTATAAAGAATGCTCATCAAATGCTCCATAACAAGACAGGACCCGGAAGTGATTTCACCGGCTGGGTGGATCTTCCCAAAAACTACGACAAAGCTGAATTTGCCAGGATAAAGGAGGCTGCCGGGAAGATAAGATCCGATTCCGACGCACTTGTGGTGATAGGGATCGGCGGTTCATATCTTGGCGCAAGGGCAGCGATAGAAGCGCTCTCGCATACGTTCCACAACCTGCTGCCCGGAGACAGGCGTGGAGCGCCGGAGATCTACTTTGTAGGCAACAGCATAAGTTCGACTTATATCGCAGAACTCTTCGAACTGCTTGAAGGCAAGGAGATATCCGTCAACGTGATATCGAAGTCCGGCACGACCACCGAGCCTGCCATTGCGTTCAGGGTCTTCAGGGAATATCTCGAAAGCAAATACGGCAAGGCAGGAGCGGCAAAAAAGATATATGCCACTACTGACAGGGCAAGAGGCGCCCTGAAGAAGCTTGCTGACGAAGAAGGGTACGAGAGCTTCGTGATCCCGGATGATGTCGGCGGGAGATATTCGGTGCTGACAGCTGTGGGACTGCTGCCGATAGCCGTTGCGGGCATCGATATCGATGAGATGATGAAGGGAGCTGCTGATGCTGCAGACCTTTACGATAATGACGATGTGGCTGCCAACGGGTGCTACCAGTATGCGGCAGTAAGGAACGCGCTGTACAGGAAGGGAAAGACCATCGAGATAATGGTCAACTACGAGCCGTCGATGCACTATTTTACGGAATGGTGGAAGCAGCTTTACGGCGAGAGCGAAGGCAAAGACCATAAGGGTATTTTCCCTGCAGGAGTGGACTTCACAACTGACCTGCATTCAATGGGCCAGTATATCCAGGACGGCCTCCGCAGCATATTCGAAACGGTATTGAGTATTGAGAAGCCGAGAAAGAACATCACGATAAAGGAAGACAAGGACAACCTGGACGGCCTGAATTTCCTCGCCGGCAAGGACATAGACTACGTGAACAGGATGGCTATGCAGGGTACCATTCTGGCGCATAATGACGGCGGAGTGCCCAATCTCGTAGTGAATATACCTGAAATGAGCAGCTACTGGTTCGGGAACCTGGTTTACTTCTTTGAAAAAGCATGCGGCATCAGCGGATACCTGCTGGGTGTGAACCCGTTCGACCAGCCCGGAGTCGAAGCATACAAGAAAAACATGTTCGCACTGCTGGGCAAGCCCGGGTATGAGAAGGAGATGGAACGTCTCCGGGCGCGGCTGAAGAAGTAAGCACGGACGAGACCCGGTCATCATGAACGAGTCATGCAGATAAGCAAGCTGCTCCTGTGGTTGGGCAAAGTTCACAGGGGCAGTTTTTATTGACACAGTAATGGAACGGCATAAAGTCATGGGATCGTGCAGATGAGTATCTCGGGACGGGACAGGAAACGCAGCGGAACGACTCCGTTGCCAAGGCCTCTGTTCAGGTAGACCTTGATGCCGTTAACTCGCTGCAGTCCTCTCCTGATGCCCATCCTGCACAGTTGATCATCGCGCAGGATCGCAAACTCCAGGTTGAAGGGCATCCATATCTGGCCGCCGTGGAAGTGGCCTGCGAACATATAGTCCACTATTTTTCCGGGAATGCTGAGCACCAGGTCCGGATTGTGCGTTATAGCTATTTTTGGGGCGTCCGGGATGCAGCCTTCCATGGCCTTTTCGATATCCGGGTGTCCTCTTCTCAGGTCATCGAACCCGATTATATTGTATTTTTTGCCGTCTTTCTCCACTGCAACATTGCTGTTCACAAGCACTTCCACACCAATTGCCTCTATTTCACGTATGAAGTTCCGAAGCCCTTCCGTATTTGACCCGAACGCCCTGTAATCGTGATTTCCGAGACAGATTATGGTCCTACGTCCTTTGGCGAATGTCTGAAGATACCTGATGAACTCAGATGCATGCAAAGGCTTGTTAATATAGTCTCCTGTGATGAGTATGATATCAGGGTCCTCGGCTTTGACCGCTTTCCTGATGCGCTCCGCCGAAATCCCCGTCATATAGATATGCAGATCCGTCAGGTGCATGATGCGAAGACCGGTTCCTTTTTTGGAGAAATCGAGCCGTTCTGTCTTCAGCCATGTCGTCTCGAACTTCATATATGCATATAACGCCGCTATGACCAACAATACTATAACCAGAGCCATTTAGCACTCTCCCGGGACTAACTGTCATATATAAATATACCAATTGCCGTTAAAGTCAGCAACATCCATTTTGGCTGCTATTTGACTATTGCTGGTTTTGAAAATATAATAAAATTATCGGGCTGGAATCCGAAATTTATTCCGGATGGCGATCGGTATGAAAAGTGAGTGCTGTGACACCTGCGAAGAACTGAAGACTGATCCTGAACGGGTCAACAGGGTCCGGAACTGCATGATAAAGGACGATGAGGCTATCATGCTTTCCGACCTGTTCAAGGTACTCGGTGATCAAACGAGGATCAAGATCATCTTTGCGTTGTCCTGCTGTGAAATGTGTGTATGCGATATCGCGGAAGCGGTAAATATGACACAGTCTGCCGTATCGCACCAGCTCAGGCTCATGAGGAGCATGAAGCTGGTCAAATACAGGAAGGAAGGCAAATCTGTATATTATTCACTGGATGATGATCATATACTGCAGCTTTTCAACCAGGGTATGGAGCATGTGAAACATGGATAAACGAAATTGCGTTGCTGACAATGGAGTAATGACGATCGATACTGTGACAGCGGATGGATTGATGACGGAATTTTCACTGGAGAGGATACTTTCTGTACCAAAGAAATACAGGTACGAAACCCACATGCACACAAAAGAAGCAAGTGCATGTGCCGGAAGCACCGCCGCGGAAATGGTACGGGCCTATTATCGGGCGGGCTACTCGGGTCTCATAGTTACCGATCACTTCTTCAACGGGAACTCGTGCATACCTGCTCATCTGCCATGGGCGCAGCGGGTGGAGTTGTTTTGCCGGGGCTACGAAAATGCGCTGCGCGAAGCGAGCAAACTGGATTTCCATGTGTTTTTCGGATGGGAATACAATGACAGAGGGGCTGAATTCCTGACATACGGACTGGGCAAGGATTTTCTCCTGGCACACCCTGACATGCTGTCCTGGCCGATCGAAAAATATCTCAAAGTCGTGCGGGAAGCCGGCGGATTCGTTTCACAGGCCCATCCGTACCGGGAAGCATGGTACATAAAAGAGATCCGTGTTTTTCCCGAGCATGTGGACGCGATAGAAGTCCGCAATGCAAGCCATACGAATCCGAAGTTCGACGAGCGGGCGCTGGACCTGGCCAACGAATACGGGCTTTATCACACCGGCGGTTCCGACGCGCACTTCGCGGAGTATTTGCCCGGCGGAGGCATGGAATTCGACTGTGAGCTTTTTACCATCGGGGATTTCATACGAGCCGTTAAGGAAGGAAGGGGAAAAGTGATCCCCTGATACAAGCCCGGGCTTGTCATATGTAATACAAGGTTAGAGGAAACGTTATCCAGTTAAAAGTAAATACCGATATATAAAGCAGATATATGTATATCTTGCGGGAGTGACAGCGTGATGGCCTTGCCTCTTGTGTTTTCGATCATCTTCAGTTCGATTTGCATTATAAGTCTATATCTGGGCATCTACACACTTTATACAAATCCAAGATCTTTCACGAACCGGATCTTCCTTGCACTGACGACTGCGATGTTCATTTGGTCGTTTGGTTTTGCCATGGCCATCTCGGCGGCCGATATATCCGCATGCCTGTTCTGGAGAAGGTTTTCAGCAATCGGGTGGGGGACCTTTTTCAGCATCCTGCTCCATTTCGTGATCTCACTGACCGGCAGGAACCATCTGCTTGACAGGTGGTGGAAATATGTGCTGCTTTATCTTCCCGCAGCAGTATGCCTTTCCGTATTTACATATATCCCGGGGCTCAATCCGCAGCAATTCAACCTGGTACAGACTCCTTCCGGCTGGATCAACGTCCCGATCAAAAACTGCTGGGATTGGTTCTATATAGCGTATTACCTGGGTTATACCCTGACCGGCATATACTTCTTATGGAAATGGGGAAGAACGGACAGCAGCAGGAACGTGAGAAAGCAGTCCAATATAATCATCCTGGCAATCCTGGCCGCTCTTGTGCTGGGAGCTTTTACCGAGAGTGCTGCCAACAGCGTATTTTCTGTCAGGATACCTCAGATGGCCCCGATCGTCATGCTGATCCCGGTCATGGCGGTCAGTTATGCTATGCAGAAGTATGGTTTTCTTGATACAAGGAAGAACATGACGGACTCACTGCTGTTCAGCGAACAGATCAGGAAGAGAGTGGTCCATTACCTGGCGACTTCCCTTTTTGTCTCAAGTGTGCTCAATGTAGTAGGCATGTATTTTATCTACAAGGATACGAACCTGGCCCGGGTCCTGGTTTTTAGCGGCGTTTTGATAGTAAGCGGCGTCATTTTCGAGGTAATCGAAAGGATCGAGAAAAACGACAGGTACAAGGATCTGATACACGCGGTGCATTTCTTTATACTGATACCCGTGCTGACACTGAATTACGTAGAGTACGGCAGCATGACTGTCTGGGCCTGCACATTCATTTTTCTCATTGTTTCCATTGGCATGATAAGCAGGATCATCCAGGTCTCCATAGCTTCTTCGGTCATGCTTACACACCTGCTGGTTTTCATATTGAAACCGGAACTGGTCGTCCGGATCGATGCCTCAGACCATGTCGGCAGGATAGCCCTGAGCGCTATAGCGATATGGATAGCATTGTTCATCATGAATGTGTTCCGGAACAAGCTGCTTGAAAACGCATACCAGATAAGCTTTCAGACCCTGGTGACCGAGGTTTCCACGCTATATGTGGGTGTAGGCGAGGAAGGGCTTGACGAGGTCATGAATGAGACGCTGCGCAGGATAAGCGAATTTTTGATGACAGACGGTTCATTCATTTACCTGTTCAATGATGAAAAAGACAAAATAACGTGTACATACTCGTGGACCAGCGGTCAAACCGCCGGAGAAGACAAAACCAGGGAAACCGATCTGAACGGCAGCCCGTATCTGAGGAGCATGTTCTTTTCAACCGGCTGTCTTGAGATATTCGATCTGGATGATTTACCGGAGAAGGAATACAATGAAATAACTCAGATCGTGGACAAGCAGGTCAGGTCGCTTCTGATGCTGCCGATCGAGTATAACAACAAAGTGTACGGTTATCTCATCCTGCAGTCGGTTACAAGGAAAAGGGCATGGAGCACCATCGATAAAAACAACCTGATGATCATTACGAACAACATAGCCGGGACCATTGAGAGGATAAAGCAGGAGAAGCAAATAAACTTCATGGCGTATTTCGATACGCTGACAAAGCTTCCCAACCGCACGCTGTTCAGGGACAGGCTGAACCAGTCCGTACTGCTTGCTGAACGTACGTGCGATATAATCGCAGTGATTTTCATGGATCTTGACTCATTTAAGAATGTGAACGATACGCTTGGACATGAAGGCGGAGATGAACTTATTATTGAAGCCGCCCGGAAGCTGACCGATACGCTGCGCAAATCCGATACGGTGTCCCGTTTCGGCGGAGATGAATTCCTGATCATGGTCAAAAACATAGCAAGCACAGAGGATGTCTATAAAATTGCCGACAAGGTGATGAATGTTTTCAGGACTCCATTTACTGTGTGCAACCAGGAGATATACATATCTGCAAGTATTGGCATAGCAGTTTATCCTTTCGACGGGAAAGATGCCGATACCCTGTTAAGGAATGCGGATATTGCCATGTACCAGGCGAAAGCCAGGGGGAAAAACCAGTATTGCCTGTGTACCGAGGATATGAAGGAGGAAGTCGTACGCAGGCACGAACTTTCCAACAGGCTGTACAGGGCAATAGACAACAACGAACTGAGCCTGCATTACCAGCCGCTGGTATCGGCGAAAACTGGCGAGATCCAGTGTATGGAGGCTTTGGTACGGTGGAACCAGCCTGATTACGGACTCATCTTACCGGGAGTCTTCATACCGCTGGCAGAGCAGAACGGCCTGATAGGCCGGATCGGCGAATGGGTGCTGAGAAATGCATGCAGGCAGACGAAAGAATGGCTTGACATGGGCTTGCCTGAAATGCATATATCGGTCAATGTCTCTGTGCTCCAACTGCGCAGTTCGAATTTCGTCGCTACTGTGGAAAGGATACTCAATGAGACGGGGCTGGATGCGAAATACCTCGACCTGGAAATCACGGAAAGCGCTGCCGTGAGGGAATCCGACAATATACTGGGCATACTGGAAGAACTGAGGTCACTTGGCATCGAGATCTCAATAGATGACTTCGGCACGGAATATTCTTCGCTGAGCAGGCTGAATCACATGCCGGTGAACCGTATCAAGATCGACAGGAGTTTCATCAGCAACCTGTTCAGGAGCGAAAAGGACCAGACGCTGGTACACGGCATGATACACCTTTCGCAGACATTGGGGATCAAGGTCGTTGCAGAGGGCGTCGAGGAAAAGTCGCAGTTTGATTTCCTGAAGCAGAACGGCTGCGACGAGGTCCAGGGGTATTACATCAGCCAGCCTGTCTGCGCCGACGAAGTGGCTGAACTGCTTAAACACATAGAAAGATTCGACGATTTGCAGCCGGACGTTGGATAAGGAAATGATTTTCAAAATTGAAAAACGGCCATAACACCTGTTTTTGAGGAACGGACGGAATATCTGCATTTTTGCGCCTACCCATGCTGCATTTTTTACGCAGCCGGCCATATTTGCTTGACACTATAAACGCCAGCAATTATAATTTCACTTGTATACGAGGCTAATATGGGCAGGAAGATGCGGATGTGGCGGAATTGGCAGACGCGACGGATTTAGGTTCCGTTGGGCGACCGTGCAGGTTCAAGTCCTGTCATCCGCACCATATAAGAACGCTAATATTGATACGATAAGTGTTGATATTAGCATTTTTATTTATGCTTGTAACTATATATGGAAGACCGATAACCGCCTTAGGGTGTGTCGTATTTATGGCTTGCAATTCTTGCACGGGTCATATCCCTGCTTCAATGCATCTTCTCTGCTGTCGAAATAGACCCTGTTCTTGTCCAATGGCAGCGATTTGCATGATGGAAGATGAAATTTGCGGGTATTTTTATTGCCTATGTAGATAACAGTATTGTCTTCGGAGCCGTCAGTCATGGTTGGATTTGTTTGAACATTTGCATTTCGCTCTGTCGTAAATGATACTGTCTTGCCGTCGCTGGTACAAATAATGTCTCCCTGCATATCGGTGCGGTAAACGATTACACCGGCATCGCGCAAGCGGCTAAGGGTATTATCGTGAGGATGTCCATAAGGGTTGTCTTTCCCAACAGAAATTACGGCATATTCTGGCATGACTTCTCTGAGGAAAACATATGAGGTTGATGCCTCGCTGCCGTGGTGGCCAACCTTCAGAACAGTAGAGCTTAAGTCATATCCTGCGTCAATAATGTCATGTTCGGCTTCCGTTTCTGCATCACCCGTAAACAGAAATGAAGTTTCACCATATACTATCCTGACTACTATCGATGTGTTATTCGGGTCCTCATAATCCTTTTGCGGGCCGATAAACTGCACCGTCGCACTGCCGAGAGATATTTCTTTTCCAACAGGCGGATACGTAAGCTCAAGACCTTGCTTTCTTACATATTTCAAAAAGTTCTTAAAGGCTTTACTGTCATATGAATCTACAGGACTGTAGACCGTACCGGCTGCAGCGGCGTTAAGCGCACCAGCCAGACCGCCGACATGGTCTTCATGCGCATGCGTAGCTATGATATAATCAAGGTGTGTTATTTTCTGAGCTTTCAATACTGAATAGATAAGGTTTGAATCCTCAGAGTTCCCACCATCGATCAGCATTGCTTTACCGTCGCATTTTATCAAAGCTGCGTCGGCCTGGCCGACATCCAGGAACCGTATCTCAAATGACGGATCTTCCGGCAGCTTTTCTGTTGAATTTTTTAATGATTCTGCCGGATTTTTTGCAATTGGCTGAGATTCAGTATTATTAGCGGTTAACCCGGAAATGCTCTTAACGGACTGGGGTAAAGCAGATACTGCTTTGGTTGTACTGCACCCTGCGACAGAAACCAGCATCAAAATAACCAATAACAGAGCTGTCAAATTTTTTCTCATTAGTCCAGCCACCTTCCGGATAAGTAAAAAATATATATTTATAATATTCATCGGCATTTGATTTTTTTCCATAAGAATGGCTTGATAAAGGGAAAGATCGTTTATATTCAAGAGATGTGCATATCTATAAGTTACTGAATAATTGAGCGGACCGCCTGATTCAAAGAATTTACGAGTGATTATGACACTAGTAAGTTATGTATTATGAAGCTTACACGGGTATGGGATGAGAAAAGAGGGTATCTGTACGAGTTCTATAATATACTAAATGCGTTTGTCAACTAACCACTTAATGACTGGTCGAGAAATGTTTATAATGGAAAAGAGATATTTAGCAATCCATGTCAAGAAAATCCGGACGGCATACTGGTATCCTTAAAACAGGAGGCAGGTCATGGAACGGTGGGAGAAAATCAACGCTGTACAGCGGATGCAGGATTACATCAATGAACACATCAATTCGTCGATCACTCTGAGTGATCTTGCAGAAGCGGCGGGGTATTCGCAGTACCATTCAGCCAGGGTATTCAGAGAACTTACCGGCAAGTCGCCTTTTGAGTACCTGCGGGCGCTGAGGCTTAGCAAAGCGGCGCTGTACCTCAGGGACAGCCGGGCGAAAGTGATCGATGTAGCCTTCGACTTTGTGTTTGACTCGCATGAAGGCTTCACGCGGGCTTTCACAAAGCAGTTCGGCATCCCGCCCAAAAAGTACAGCGAGGATCCAAAACCCATAAAGCTTTTCATGCCCAGCCGTATCCGTGACTATTACCTTACTTTGCAAAAAGGAGAGATCGGAATGTCGGAGAAGAAAGAAACGAAAACCGTATTTGTACAGGTGGTGGAACGTCCCGTCAGGAAACTGATCCTGAAGAGAGGGACCAAGGCGGACAATTATTTCGATTACTGCGAAGAAGTCGGCTGCGACGTGTGGGGGATACTGGTGAGCATCAGGGAAGCCATGTATGAACCGGCCGGCATGTGGCTGCCGGACAAACTGATAAAGCCCGGAACGTCAAAGTACGTCCAGGGCGTGGAAGTTCCCATGGATTACAGGGGCGAGGTACCGGAAGGATTTGATATCATCGAACTGCCGCCCTGCAAGATGATGGTTTTCCAGGGAGAGCCTTATGAAGATGAGAAGTTCGGCGAAGCGATCGAAGAGTTGTGGGAAGTAATGAAAAAGTATGACCCGCGGATCTACGGATTTGAATGGGCGGATGAGGATGCGCCGAGATTCCAGCTTGAACCGCAGGGTTACAGGGGTTATATCGAAGCCAGGCCGGTTAGGCCGATACAAAGGTAAGTGCGGCGTAAACAGACAGAGGAAATTTCTTAGACAAACAAGGAAAGGTTTCCGGACAGACAGGGGGGACGGTTCCCGTGCCCGGTCAATGCAGGACCCGGACACAGGAGCCGTCCCTCCGGCTCGTTATTTTCACTTAATCAGGTTTATGGCCCTTTCCATCCATGCTGAATCCAAGCATGCGGCTGATACGGATCTCCCTGGCAAGTTCCAGTGCGTATTCCCTTGGCATGCCCGCCTGTACCATGTTGCGTACAAGTACAGTCCTGCAGCGAAGGCAGCGGAACAGCATCCAGGTGAAGATCACCGGGGAAAAAATGACGAACAGTATGAGTTTTGCAAAGAACTTGCCAATGCTTATCAAAGCCGCCATTGCCATACCCTATTTGCTGCAATCTGCCTGTTTGTACGCCGCGTTATAATCAGGGGCATTGTTTTGGAATGAGCCTGTCATATCTTTCAGCGACAGCATGTAATCCCTGGCCAGCTTTAGTGCTTCCTCCTGCGGGATGCCTGACTCTACCAGTTCCCTGTAGAAGCTGCCGACCGCCTGCCCCATCTTTTTCGCCGATTCGGCTGAATAGAGCGTATCCATGAGGCTTGTTATGATTTTTGGCGCTTTATCGCTGACTGCATCCAGCAATTCGCCGATTTCTTTTACCGGGATATCACTTGACATAAAATCTCCTCCTTACATTGCCTGCTGTGCAAGCTTCATTACATGGTTTACAACCGACATGGCATCATGCAGATAATCGAATGCTTTGAAATATTGCCTTAAGTTGAGTGCTGCAGCAAGCGTACCTTTAGTATCAGGTATTTTGTCGAAAGCAGTATCGGCGATATCCTGCGGGATAGGTGATATGCCTTCATGTGCAAGGTTCCTGATCCTGAGGAGTACTGCAAGCTCATTCCTGCAGCGCCGGCACTCTGCAAGATGTTTTGCTGCAGCGATATTCTCATTCCCGGACAATCTACGGTTCATGTAATCCAGCAGCAGTTCAGAGACTCTTTCACACTCGTCCATATCCACCCTCCTTGTCAAGCTGTTTCCTCAGTTTCGCTTTTATTGACGACATCCTGCTTTTGACGGTGCCGGTGGGAATTCCCAATATTTCAGAAATTTCCGGATATGTAAGCTGTACGTTGAAAGCCAGGAACACGATTTCCCTCTCGGTTTTGTCGAGCACGGCCATGGCCGCGTTTATGTCATTCCTGCTGTTGATGCGCTCAAAATCATCATCTGAAGATAAAATATCTTCAAATTCCGATAACCGGTCCGCTGCGTCCCTGTAACGCATTCGGTAATGATCGGCGATCTTGCGCCTGGTTATCCCGATCACCCAGGTTTTGAAGGACGACCTGTTGTCATAACTTTTCAGCCCGTTCCAGACCGAAAGCATCGTTTCCTGCAGGATATCCTTGACGTCTTCTGCTGTGCCGACGTGAGAGGAAATATAGCTGTAAATGATGTCCAGCAAGCCCTTCATCAGCACTTCGAATGCTTCTTTGCCGCCGTTTCCGGCTTTCCTGATCAGGGTGCTTGCCGTACAGCTTTCAGGGGAAAAACCATCAGCACCACCTCGCTTTACTGCTTTCACTTACTTAGTCGGAGAAAAAGGGCAAACGGTTCAGGTTATTTTATGCAGTACAGAGAAAATACTGCTTGACATTTTGGTTTAATGACGTTAAACTGATAATACGGTTTAATCATATTAGACTAAAACATCCGGCCGTGCTTCGGGCTGATTGCCGGCAGGCTTGAAGTGCGGTTGGGCGCCGCTGTCACCTTGGTGAGACGGCGCACTGCCTTAGCCGGGCGGCGTATTCGCTTCAGCCGGATGGCGTGTTTGCCTCAGCCGTGCGGCGCATTTGCCCGGGTCAGGCGGCAATCAGAGTGATCGGGAGAGGTGTCGGTAATGGTAGAGTACAGGCTTGGCGCCATGGAAACAAGGTTTGCCGAGTTGATATGGGATAATGAGCCTATATCTTCCGGTGAATTGGTAAGGCTTTGCGAAAAAGAACTTGCGTGGAAAAAATCGACGACTTATACGATGCTGCGGAGGCTTTGCCAGCGCGGCATCTTTCAGAACGTAAACGGAACCGTATCCGCCCTTATGAGCAGGCAGGAGTTCTATGCGCTGCAAAGCGAGAAGTTTGTCGAGGAGACCTTCGAAGGCTCGCTTCCCAAATTCCTGGCTGCGTTCACCCTCAGAAAAAAGCTGACTGAGAAAGAGATTAAAGAACTGCAGAAGCTCATTGATGAAAAGAGGGGTGAATACTGATGCGGATGTACGCGTTGCTGGTCAGTATCCTCAATATGAGCCTGACAGGCGGAATAGCCATTGTCTTTGTAATGCTGGCACGAATACTGCTCAGGAAAGCGCCGAAAATATTCTCTTATGCACTCTGGGCAGTCGTCCTGTTTAGGCTTGTCTGCCCGGTATCATTTTCGTCAGCTTTTTCCGTGATGGGTCTGCTGCGTATGCCGGCCGAGGAAAACGGAGGCATTCCGTTCATTTCTACCGATATCGTGCATACAAGCGATATCGTACGTAACGAATACCTTCGTGCGGATATGCCATCTCCGGATTCTGATGAAGTCAAAATCGGCAGCCTGTTGCAGGACGCCCAGCTATTGCCTGCGGACCCTCCTGAAGCCCCCGTGGCTGTTGCCACGATGCTCTGGATTTTCGGCATGGCCGTGATGCTGGCATACAGTGTTGTGTCTCTTTTGATGCTGCGCCAAAGGCTAATAGGCTCTGTGTGCCTGCGTGACAATATATTCCTTGCTGACCACATTCCAACTCCATTTGTTATGGGGGTGCTGAAACCGAGGATCTATATTCCGTCATCACTGCCTGAGAATGAACAGGGCTATGTTATACTTCATGAAAAGATACATATCAGGCGGTTCGACCATATTGTCAAAATCCTTGCCTTTATCGTGCTTGCAATACACTGGTTCAATCCGTTGGTTTGGACGGCGTTTGTATTATGCATGAAGGATATGGAGATGTCCTGCGACGAACGTGTTCTTAAGGAGATGGGTGAGGGGATCAGGTTCGATTATTCGAATTCGATGCTGTCCCTTGCGGCGGGGCGTCGGCTCATCAGCGGCAGCCCGCTTGCGTTTGGCGAATGGAATGTAAAGGAACGTATTAGAAATGTGCTGAACTTCAAAAAGCCTGCCGTATGGATCATTGCAGTTTCGCTTGTGTTTGTGGCTGCCCTGGGCTTCGCACTGGCGGCCAACAGGGCTGGGGATAAAGCGGAAGGAGACTTGCACGAAATTTCCGGGAACCAGGAAGATATATCGGGAATACCGGATGAAAAAGAAATCAGGCTGGCAAGCAAACAGGAGCAGATGATGATGTCAAGGAATAATATGGAAATTGTCGTGCCTATATCACCGGAACTGTCGGCCGGACTGCAGATTGGCGCCGATATGACTGAACTTGATTACGCCTCGGATGAGATCGTGATTTTCCATGATTATTTCGGCTTGTTCGTATATGACATTGAACTGAAAAAAATCGTCCGCAGCCTGGATCTGGAATCGATCGGGTGCCATTTCACGCAAGGTGACAACTACTGTGAGGTGGCTGTAAGCGAAGACGGGAAAACGGTCCAGCTTCATCCCATGAGCAGCGACAGGATGTATGTATATTCGGTCCCGGATAAACTTCTGGTGAAAAAGCCGTATAAGAGCATGGATGGCCGGTTTGACGATTTTGTTGACATAACGAATATAGTAGACTACAGCGAAGCCGGAAAATGCAGCCATACCGCTGTCAGCTTCGACAACGGCGACTATGGCTACCTTTATACTTCTGACTGGACGCTGGATACTCTTTATTATGTCCGGGGAGATTCGACGTATAAATTGTTCGATTTCGAAGAGACCTCTGATTGAGTTGGTGTAAAGAGACGCCTGACTGAGTCGGTTTCAGCCTGACCAGGTCCGGCGGATGACTTGTCCGTTTAAATCCGGGCAGTCTATCTGCCCGCCGGGATCGGGACAGATAAATAGAGATTCTTGTTGCTGTATCCCTTTGTCTCCTAAAATACAACCACTGATTTTATATCGATGAGTGTCTTTATTTCCATAGGTCTTTTCCTCAGGCTGCAGGCCGTTTCCCCCAGGTTGTCGCCAGGCTTGACGACCGAATCGGCATAATCGTTCTGCTGATGCCTGTTGGAGGATGACTGGTTGGTATTTGCCGAATTTTTTTCGTTAACGGCGTACATGTCTGCGTTAAGGTCATAAGGTTTGTCTGGGACGCTATCGATCTTATCGTTTCGACGGCGTTGACGATTTTATTAATATCGATGCCGGCCTGGTTTATCAGCAGGAAGAAATAAAAGAGCTATATGAGGGCAGAGTCAATTCCTCTCAAACTTGACACTGATTTGTACAGCATTTATAATTTCACTTGTATGCAAAAGCCGAATATGGTCGGGTACATGCGGATGTGGCGGAATTGGCAGACGCGACGGATTTAGGTTCCGTTGGGAGACCGTGCAGGTTCAAGTCCTGTCATCCGCACCAGGAGGGGCCGGTTGCCGATTGGATCGATTATCGGCAGGCGGTCTTTTTTATTCCTGTAAAATGAAACTGTTCATGTCATATGATTTGCAAAAGGGTATAAAATAACTGCAATAACGATTCATCATACTTTAGCAATCCTGGTCAAGAAAAACCGTGCGGCTTACTGGTATCCTTATAGCAGGAGGCGGGTCATGGAACGGTGGGAAAAAATCAACGCTGTACAGCGGATGCAGGATTACATCAATGAACACATCAATTCGTCGATCACTCTGAGTGATCTTGCAGAAGCGGCGGGGTATTCGCAGTACCATTCAGCCAGGGTATTCAGAGAACTTACCGGCAAGTCGCCTTTTGAGTACCTGCGGGCGCTGAGGCTTAGCAAAGCGGCGCTGTACCTCAGGGACAGCCGGGCGAAAGTGATCGATGTAGCCTTCGACTTTGTGTTTGACTCGCATGAAGGCTTCACGCGGGCTTTCACAAAGCAGTTCGGCATCCCGCCCAAAAAGTACAGCGAGGATCCAAAACCCATAAAGCTTTTCATGCCCAGCCGTATCCGTGACTATTACCTTACTTTGCAAAAAGGAGAGATCGGAATGTCGGAGAAGAAAGAAACGAAAACCGTATTTGTACAGGTGGTGGAACGTCCCGTCAGGAAACTGATCCTGAAGAGAGGGACCAAGGCGGACAATTATTTCGATTACTGCGAAGAAGTCGGCTGCGACGTGTGGGGGATACTGGTGAGCATCAGGGAAGCCATGTATGAACCGGCCGGCATGTGGCTGCCGGACAAACTGATAAAGCCCGGAACGTCAAAGTACGTCCAGGGCGTGGAAGTTCCCATGGATTACAGGGGCGAGGTACCGGAAGGATTTGATATCATCGAACTGCCGCCCTGCAAGATGATGGTTTTCCAGGGAGAGCCTTATGAAGATGAGAAGTTCGGCGAAGCGATCGAAGAGTTGTGGGAAGTAATGAAAAAGTATGACCCGCGGATCTACGGATTTGAATGGGCGGATGAGGATGCGCCGAGATTCCAGCTTGAACCGCAGGGTTACAGGGGTTATATCGAAGCCAGGCCGGTAAGACCTATCAACAGGTAACCGGCAGACCACCACGCAAGAGGTAAACGGTTTCAGACACACAGGGACGGTTCCACGTGGCTGGCGGGCGCTATCCGCCGGACACGGGAGCCGTCCCTGAATTTCATGTGGATCGTGCCTGTGATTTAAACTTGAGAACTGTCCCTATACTTTATCTGTATTATACCCAAATACATCACACGGCGAGTCATCAAAACTAAAAAAATGGCGAGAAATAATACTTTTTACCTGTTATGCAAGCTTCAAATCTGATATTATTTGTGATAGAATGACAGAGTAACGGGGGGTCTATACTTTGGCTGATCGAATAAACAAAAAGAAAAAAAGAAAAGCGGGCGGCGCAAAGCAGGAGCTGTATATGGCTATACCCCTGTGCCTCATCGTTGCCGTCGTTCCGCTGATCATATTTGTAAAAAAAGTCATTGTCAGCGATCCTGGCAACCTGTACTGGGACGGCAGGAGTTCACGCTATGATATATTTACCTATTATAAAATGGTATTCCTTTTGATTTTCACTGCAATCGGGATGATTCTCTACCTGTCCATGCGCAGTAACGATCCATTTGAGAAATCCAAAAGGCCTTATTACATACCCGTTGGAGCGTACTGCCTTTTAACACTGTTGTCGGCCGGCTTTTCTGAATACAGGCATGTGGCCTTCCTGGGCTTCCTTGAAAGGTATGAAGGCGCAGTAGTTTTGCTGGCATACTCGGCGATCCTGTTCCTTTCTATGAATGTTTTCAGCAGCGAAAAAACCGTCAGGATCCTGTTCGGATGCCTGCTGGCTTCTTGTGCCGTAATTTCCGTCATCGGGGTTTTCCAGTATTTTGGGATCGACCTGTTTCAGAACAGGCTTTTCCAAAGCATGATAATACCTGCGTCGCTTAAAAACGGAACCGGAGAATTCAACCTGCGGATCGGCGAACGCACGGTCTATTCAACGCTGTACAACCCCAATTACGTGGGAAGCTATATGGCTATGGCGTTGCCGGTCATGTTGGTACTGATGGTCCGGGCTGAAAAAGTTATCCATAAAGCAACTCTTGCCATATTGCTTGTCCTTGCTGCCATCACCCTGGTGGGAAGTGATTCACGCGCAGGCCTTTTAGGCACAGTAGCGGCATTTATAGTTCTCATAGTTTTGTACAGGAAGAAGATCCTGCAGCGCAAATGGATAGCGCTGGCCGTGGTGGTGGCTGTTGTGGGCGGATTGGCGGTATTCAACTTTATGACTGACAATTCTGTAATCAGTCGTATAAGCCGCATGCTGACGCTGGAAATCAAGGATGACGCCGGCGAAGCCATGTCTGAATTACATAGAAAGCTGGATGGGCTGGTCGATGTCCTGATGGAAGGCGAAAAAACCGAGCTAGTCACTGAAAAAGGCACTTTGTGCATTTCGCTCGACAGCAACACTCTTGTAACCACTGACGAAAACGGCACTACACTGGAATCTGAATACAGGGACGGCACTTTATACATGAGGGACGACAGGTTCAGCAACATACGCCTTGAAATTACGCCAGAAGAAGGTTATGTTTTGGTCTATTATAATGATTATGCACTGATGGATATCTTGCTGACGGAAGCCGGGATGTGGAGCACCTCCAACAGGTGGATGATCTATCGCAACGGGCGTCAAATAGAATCCTTCGGTTTTGAGGGAATGGAGACCTTAGGTTCAAACAGGGGCTATATCTGGTCCAGGACGATCCCGCTGCTGAAGGATACGATCTTCATCGGGAAGGGGCCCGACACGTTTGCGCTGTATTTTCCGCAGTACGATTTTCTGGGTAAACTGAAATTCTACATGACAGGTTCACTTTTCGTCGACAAGGCCCATAGCATGTACCTTCAGACGGCGCTGACCACGGGTGTGCTGTCACTCGCAGCCATCCTGGTACTGTTTGTCATGTACGCGGTGTTAAGCTTAAAGGTCCTCTGGGATGAAGACTTTACGGAATTTTTGCCTGCAGCAGGTCTTGCCTGTTTCGCCGCATTCTGCGGATATGCCATTGCCGGTTTATTCAACGACAGCACCATAACTGTGGCGCCGGTGTTCTGGGTGCTGCTGGGACTGGGAACGGGGATAAATGTGATGCTGGAGAAGAAAAGGACCGGTGAGGTCGCCGGAAAATGATAACGATACTGATGGCTGTCTATAACGGCGGCAGATATCTCGCCGAGCAGATAGAATCCATTCTGGCACAGACGGAAAGAGGCTGGAAACTTATTATCCAGGACGACTGTTCATCCGATGATTCGGCAGACATAGCCAGACAGTTCGCTGCAAAATACCCGGACAAGATAACCTTTATCCGGCGGGAAACGCCTTCCGGATCAGCCATGAACAACTTCTTCAGCATGATAAGTCATGTGGATACTGATTACATGATGACATGTGACCAGGATGATTTTTGGCTTCCTGACAAAATCAGGATCACGCTCGGAAGAATGAAAGAACTTGAGGAGAAAGCCGGTAAGGATACACCCTTGCTGGTCCACACGGATCTTATAGTTGCTGGCAGCAGGCTTGAATGTTTAAGTGAATCACTGTTCAAATACCAAAGGCTTGATAAGACAAGGGATAAACTGAATAACCTGCTGGTCCAGAATATAGTTACGGGCTGCACTTTGATGGCAAACCGGGCATTAGTGGAAAAAGTACGCTGTATACCTCCGAACGCGATAATGCATGACTGGTGGTTGGCTTTAGTGGCTACAGCTTTCGGTCGCATCGGTTTTGTCGATGAACCGACGGTATTATACAGGCAGCACCCGGGAAATGAAGTAGGGGCAAAAGATGCCGGCAGCGTATTGTATTTGTTTAGGAGAGCAGCGGCCGTGCTGGGTTCGCCGCAAAAATTGAAGACAATCATGTCGGAAATATATGCTCAGGCTGAAAGCTTTCTGGATACATACAGAGGCGAATTATCGGAAGATAATCTGCGAATTATTGAAGCTTTTGTCTCATTGCCCCATGTCAGCAAGTTCAGGAGACTGGCCATAATACAACGTTATGGCTTCTGGAAATACGGGTTAGCCAGGAAGATCGGTCAAGTCATATTGTGCTGACTGTTCCAATTGTTGACTTTCCGGTGCGATTGTCATTTCTGATAATGGGGAAGCCTTAAACTGGCACAGAGCCTGATTTGTCATAACATTCAAAATATGCTATAATGGGCAGAAAAGCGACATCTGCGTTTATGTTCTTACCGTTTTTTTAGGGGGGAATGATTTGAAAGGGATCGTTCTGGCGGGAGGCAGCGGTACCAGGCTCTACCCAATAACACTTGTGACTTCGAAGCAGCTGCTTCCTGTTTATGATAAACCTATGATTTATTATCCCCTGTCGATTTTAATGCTTGCAGGCATAAGAGATATTCTGATCATATCAACACCGCAGGATCTGCCGAATTTCAGGAAACTGCTGAAAGACGGATCTGATTTCGGAATCAACCTGTCCTACAAGGAGCAGCCTTCGCCTGACGGCCTCGCGCAGGCTTTTATACTGGGCGAAGAGTTTATAGGTGGAGATTCATGCGCAATGATCCTTGGCGACAACATTTTCTACGGGAGCGGATTGGTAAAACTTTTGAGAAAAGCTGCGCAGCTGACATCAGGGGCCGTTATTTTCGGATACTATGTCGAAGATCCGGAACGCTTCGGGGTGGTAGAACTCGATGAAAATGGAAGGGCAGTTTCACTGGAGGAGAAACCCGCTAATCCGAAATCCAATTATGCTGTTACAGGGTTATACTTTTATGACAGCAAAGTGTGCGAATATGCCAAAAGACTTAAGCCGTCTGCCAGGGGAGAGCTTGAGATAACCGACCTGAACAGGATATATCTTGAGCAGGGTGCGCTTGAAGTAATAACCCTCGGCCGTGGTTTTGCATGGCTGGATACGGGAACAGTGGATTCGCTTACAGAAGCATCAGAGTTCGTAAGGGTCTTGGAAAAAAGGCAGGGCATCAAGATATCCGCACTCGAGGAGATTGCCTGGAGGAATGGATGGATAAGCAGGGAGAAGCTGCTCGAATCAGCTCAAAAATTCGGTAATTCGGCGTATGGGGCGCATTTGAGAGCAGTAGCCGAGGGCAGGATCTTATACCAGGACACATGATTCAGTGCCGGGATAAATGAAAGCATTTTGCTTTATTTTTTGCGGGGGAGGCAATATGAATGTCTTAAAAACAGATATCGAAGACGTTTTCATCATCGAGCCGAAAGTCTTCGGCGACCACCGGGGATGGTTCATGGAATCGTGGTCGAAGAAGAAAATGGAGGCTGTCGGCCTGTTTTATGATTTCGTACAGGATAACCATTCATATTCGGCACACAGAGGAACATTGAGAGGACTCCATTTTCAGAAGAGTGACGCTGCCCAGGCAAAACTTGTGCGCTGCGTCAGAGGCGCGGTGCTTGATGTTGCCGTGGATCTCAGGAAGGGTTCTCCGACCTATCTGAAGTGGGTCGCCGTCGAGCTTTCAGCCGAGAACAAAAGGCAACTTATGATACCCCGTGGGTTTGCACACGGTTTCCTGGCTCTGACCGATAATGTTGAAATCCTGTACAAGGTGGATAATCCGTATGACCCTAAGGCGGACAGGAGCATCATATGGAATGACCCGGACATAGGGATCGACTGGGGCATCGAAAACCCGATCCTGTCGGAGAAGGACAGGAATGCACCCAGGCTTGCAGAGTCTGATGTCGATTTCGTTTACGAGGTGAAGAAATGAAAATTCTAGTGACGGGCGGAGCAGGTTTTATAGGAAGCAATTTCATCTATTACATGCTGAAAAATCATCCGGATTACAGGATCGTATGCTACGATGCACTGACATACGCAGGCAATCTTGAAACGCTTGCTGACGCTATGAGTGATCCACGTTTCAGATTCGTGAAGGGCGATATTGCCGACCGCGACGCTGTTGATGAGCTTTTCGGGCAGGAAATGCCGGACGTGGTTGTTAACTTTGCGGCTGAAAGCCATGTGGACAGATCCATTGAAAATCCGGGGCTGTTCCTGCGTACTAACGTCATCGGGACGGGAGTGCTTCTCGATGTCAGCAGGAAACACGGAGTGAAGCGCTACCACCAGGTTTCGACAGATGAAGTGTATGGGGATCTGCCACTGGACAGGCCTGACCTGCTTTTTACGGAAGAGACGCCGCTCCACACCTCGAGCCCGTATTCCGCGTCCAAAGCGGCGGCCGACCTGCTGGTACTGTCATATCACCGTACATATGGGCTGCCTGTTACGATTTCCAGGTGCTCGAACAATTACGGGCCATATCATTTTCCTGAAAAACTGATTCCATTGATGATAGTGAATGCACTGTACGACAAGCCTCTGCCGGTCTATGGAAAAGGGGAGAATGTACGTGACTGGCTTTATGTGGAGGACCACTGCGAGGCGATAGACCTGATCATCCACAGGGGCAGGGAAGGCGAAATATACAATATAGGCGGCCACAATGAGCGGAACAACCTGGATGTCGTCAGGGCAATCCTGCGTATACTGGGCAAGCCTGAAAGCCTGATATGCTTTGTGACCGACAGGCCGGGGCATGATTTACGCTATGCCATAGATCCTTCGAAGATACAGCGCGAGCTTGGCTGGTACCCGAAGACCGGATTCGAGGACGGCCTTGAGAAGACGGTCAAATGGTATCTTGACAACAAAGAATGGTGGGAGCATATTATCAATGGCGAATACAGGCAATATTACGACAGGATGTACGGCAGCCGCATGCCGGGCATAGCGTGATTACCATTATTCCTGAAAAAGAGGGAATTTTCGAAATGAGAGTGCTTGTTACAGGTGCGAAAGGGCAACTTGGATATGATGTTGTAAAGGAACTGCAGTTGCGAAAAATCGATTGCATAGGAACTGATATCGGCGAATTCGATATAACAGAAGCAGATTCGGTCACTGCTTTTATATCAGATTACAGGCCAGATGTAGTTATCCACTGTGCCGCCTACACGGCTGTAGACAAGGCGGAAGATGAGCCTGAAATCTGCAGGGATGTCAATGCCATGGGCACCAGGAACATTG
>ENA-UPAD01001323-UPAD01001323.1-bioreactor-metagenome-genome-assembly--contig:-NODE-1323-length-26716-cov-16.141142_pt1 | contig 26716 bp, 30 predicted proteins | sample MGYA00238179_ERZ772710 | MGnify/ENA primary metagenome ERZ772710 (study PRJEB29004, sample SAMN07631245) | bioreactor metagenome | isolation source: Switchgrass digestor | place: USA: Dartmouth...
GTGGAGGTGTTCACTTCGTACCTGTGGGTGGTGCGCCAGCAGCTATGGCAACAGCCACAGGTGTGGGTACCGGTACAGCAATGCTTGCTGCAGGTGCAGGTTTAACAGGACTCATAACAGCTGCAGCAATGACCGGACAGTCCCCACTCATGATAATGGCTGCTGGAGCCGTTGGTTCAATGCTCATGATAGGTATCACCATGCTTGTGGGTAACCTCATCTACGTATATGGTGTGGGTACAGTCCCTGTATCAGCGAAGGTGGCTGTTGACCCATTAACAGGCATGGAACAGGAAAAATATGTCACCCCTGGTACCGAGGGTCATGGTCTACCAACCGTCTGCTTTGTCAGCGGTATAATCGGGGGAGCCCTCGGTGGAATAGGCGGTGGACTCATATACTGGGCACTCAACGAGGCCCTTAAGACCCTGTCATATGGTGCAATGGGTGCTGCAGGTGTTGCAGCAATCTTCGCCGTCGGCATATTCTTCATAAATGCGGTTATCGCATCATATAACATTGGAGGTACCATAGAAGGTTTCCACGATCCTAAATTCAAGAGGATCGGAAGGGGAATAGTGGCATGTCTCATAGCCTCCATTGTTGCAGGCGCCCTTTCAACATTACTCGTATATGGAGGTGTCTTCTAATGTCAGTAGCAGCAGGAGGACCGGCCGGCGCAGCCATACCTGAAAGCAGGCTCATGGCCCTGGGAATAATCGGTGGACTGGCAGGTATATACGCATCAACAGTTAACCCGATCATAGGCCCTGTTCTGGCATCCCTTGGAGCTGTCTGTGCAATCGTATGGGGTGCAGACGCCATAAGGAGGGTTGCAAGTTACGGTCTGGGTACTGGTGTTCCATCAATAGGTTACATGTCAGTTTCAATAGGTATAGTTGGTGTGGTTGCTGGGCTTGCATCAGCTTTCACACTGCCTGCCATAGCTTCACCGGTTGTTGGACTCATACTTGCCATGATACTGGGTATCGTTGTGGCTGTGCTCGGTAAGAAGATAGTTAAGATGAAAATCCCGATCCTTGAAAAATGTACAGCTGAGATCTCAGGGGCAGCAGCTCTCTCAGTGCTTGGATTCTCAGCAGCCATTGCAGGCAGCTACACCATGCAGGCAATTCTAACATCAGTCATAACAACTGGATTCATAGGCTTGCTCTTCATACTCAACACAATGGCAATCCAGCACCCATTCAACGCCTGTCTCGGACCAAATGAGAACCAGACAAGGACCCTCAAGCTGGCAGCATCAACAGGGTTCATATCAATGGCCATTGTTGGTCTCCTTGGAATAGGTCTTAACCCTGGCTGGTGGCTCGTTTCACTGGTGGGTGCACTCTGCTGGGTCGTGGCCTTCAAGTCATTCGTGAGCGCATCCTTCGAGGAAGCTGCATCCGTGAAATGGTCAGGTCTCTGGCCTAAGGAGGAAGAGCAGTAGGAGGCTTTAAAAATGGAAATGTTACCACTTGTTAAGATCGCTCCGGAATACAACCTGACCCTTGATCCTTCCACCGGTATGATAGGGGCTGCTCTCGGAAGGGAAGTTATAATATTATCCATGGATGAGATAAACGAACAGATAGCTGCATTAGAGGCTACAGCTGATGATCTGATTAACTCACTGGACCCAACAACCACCCCACTGGATTCCTATCCTGGAAGGGAGGGAGTGTACCTCACAGCAGGTAAACTCACCAATATGGTTTACGGGTTCATTCTTGGTCTGATCATCCTGTTTGCCCTGCTCTTATAGGAGGTGTTATGAGTGGTTGAAAAGAAATCACCTGCTGAAGGATGGCCTGTGGTCAACGGGGACTACATTGTGGGTGACCCCGAAAGTCCTGTGGCTGCCACCACCCTTGCCTCACACATAGAAGACGTACCAGTGGAGGCCGGCGCTGCCATTGCAGGGCCATGCAAGACAGAGAACCTCGGTATCGAAAAGATGATCGCCAACCTCATATCCAACCCCAACATCAGATTCCTCATACTCTGCGGTTCAGAGGTCCAGGGACACATCACAGGGCAGAGTATAGAGGCACTCCACCAGAACGGTGTGGACCCTGATAAGAGGAACATCATCGGTGCAACCGGTGCCATTCCCTACATAGAGAACATACCAGACGAGGGTATTGAGAGGTTCCAGAAACAGCTGGAAATCGTCAACCTCATAGACGTTGAGGATGCCGACGCCATCAAGGCCAAGGTCAAGGAATGCATCGAAAAGGACCCCGGTGCATTTGAAGAAGAGGCAATGGTCATAAAGGTAGAGGAAGGCGGAGAAGAAGAGGAAGGCGAAGAAGTCAAACCTGTGGCACCAGAAACAGCACTCATAGAGGCCAGGATGAGGAACATCCAGACACAGGTTAAAATGATAGGTTCCACCAACAGAATGTTCGCCGGTATGTACTCAGGTAAGGTTCAGGGTATAATGATAGGTCTTGCCTTCACCCTGACACTGGGCATACTTCTACTGGTCTAGGGAGGCTTCCAGATGATTATACTATCCAACAAACCGAATATACGTGGCATTAAGCGTGTTGTAGAGGACATAAAATACCGGAACCAGCTCATCGGTAGAGATGGCAGGTTATTCGCAGGTCTGATAGCCACAAGGATTTCAGGTATAGCCATCGGATTCCTCCTGGCTGTCCTCCTTGTAGGTGTACCTGCAATGATGAGCATATTAGGGGTGATCTGATGTCAGAGGAAGATAAAACCACAATACCCCGCGTACTTGTCTCTGCTGATGAATTCAACAAGGCGAACGAGAGGCTCGATGAGATCGAGGAGAAGGTGGAATTCACCGTAGGTGAATATTCACAGAGAATAGGACAGCAGATCGGTAGAGATATAGGTATTTTATATGGTATTGTGATAGGTCTGATTATCCTTGCAGTAACAAACATACTGTTTGCAGGACTGTTAAAAGGACTTTTAAAATCCCTATTCGGACTATAACTTGGAGGTTTACATATGTTTAGGTTTGATAAGGAACAGATCGTACTGGATATAGCTGGAACCAAAATTGGTGGTCAGCCAGGAGAGTACCCAACTGTTTTAGCAGGAACAATATTCTATGGTGGACACAACATCATCGAGGATGAGAAGGCAGGTGTCTTTGACAAGGACAAGGCAGAAGCCCTCATAAAGACCCAGGAAGAGATGTCTGATGTCACAGGTAACCCCCACATCGTCCAGACCTTCGGTCAGACACCAGAAGCAATTGTCAAGTACCTTGAATTTGTGGGTGACATCACAGACGCACCATTCTTCATAGACTCAACATCCGGTGAGGCAAGGATCGCAGGTGCTAACTACGCCAGTGAAGTGGGACTTGAGGACAGGGCAATCTACAACTCAGTCAACATGGCTGCAGACGAGTCAGAACTCGAGGCCCTCAAGGAAACAAAACTCTCAGCTTCAATTGTCCTCGGTTTCAACCCAATGGACCCAACAGTTGAGGGTAAAATCGGAATCTGGGAAGATGGTGCAGGCACAATAGACAAGGGTCTCCTTGAAATGGCTGCTGAGTGTGGTATAGACAAGTACCTCATGGACGTGGCTGTAACACCACTCGGTCAGGGTGCCGGTGTGGCTGTGAGGACATCCTTTGCAGTCAAGAGCAAATGGGGTTACCCTGTGGGTAGTGGTATCCACAACGTGCCATCAGCATGGGACTGGCTACGTGAATACAAGAAGGACCACAAGGAAGCCTGGCCTGTCTGTGACGTCGGATCCAACCTGATCCAGCAGATGGCCGGTGGTGACTTCGTCCTCTACGGTCCAATAGAAAACGCTAAAATGGCCTTCCCTGCCTGTGCAATGGCTGACATATTCATAAGTGAAGCAGCCAAGGACATAGGCACAGAACCAGTGGAAGAACACCCATTCTTCAAACTGCTCTAAGGAGCAGTTAAATTCTTTTTTTGAAACTATTAATATTAAAATACTTATTCTTATTGAATTATATAATAATTATAAGAACATTTAAATATAGGAAGTAGGAAATATATTTCCGACACAAACTTTTAAGTATGGATATTCAATTAATATACTGGTCTTGAGGGTATGGAAGAAAATTCTTCAGTGGTGATAACTTGCTTGAAAGGGTATTGATTCTCATAGTGGGCCTTGTGGCCTCATTGATACTGGTTATAAAATCTGCAGATGTGTTTGTTGATAACCTGGTTGAGCTAGGGTCCTCCCTGGGGATATCTGAGGTTATACTCGGTGTTACTGCATCTGCCATCGGGACATCCCTCCCTGAATTTGGCTCAGCCCTCATAGCATCCCTATCTGGAAGCACGGATATAGGTGTGGGCTGTGTTATAGGGTCAAACATATGGAACATCGCGGGGATTCTGGGAATATCCGCTTTGGTGGCAGGAGTCATAGAGACCAACGCCGACGGTCTTAAGAGGGATTTCAGTGCAACCCTTATAACGGGTTTGATTCTTCTATTTTTCATGTTCTTCGGAAATATAGGTAAAATTGCAGCACTTGTAATGGTCCTAACCTATGCTGTTTATCTCTGGCGCCTCATAAAAGCCCAGAAGACCTATTCAGATGAAAATTCAGGTAAAAATGAAAGGGAACCCCTCGACCTAAAAAAGCTTGCCCTCACAGTACTGGGATTTTCAGGCCTTGTTATAGGCTGCCGGATACTTGTTTACAGTGGGGTTGAACTGGCAGACATCGCAGGAATACCCGCCATGATAATGGGACTTTTCACACTGGCCATAGGCACCAGTATACCTGAACTCGTGGTCACACTGTCATCTGCGGTGAAGGGGCTCCATGAACTCTCAATAGGCACAATCCTTGGAAGCAACACTTTCAACATACTTATTGGTATAGGTGTGCCGGCCCTCATAGCACCGGTACCCGTTGAAAGGCTTTCCCTCACCTTCGATGCACCCGTCATGATACTTGTCACGGTGCTACTTGTCCTCCTCATAAGGCAGGGGGATATGAAACTTAAGAGGACCGGGGGAATAGTTTTACTTGCAGTCTACATATCATACGTTGTCATGAGACTCTTTGTACTGGTGTGATTGAAATGTACAGGAAAATTCTGGTTCCAACAATGGGAGAATACATGGATGAACTCATAGAGCACACCCTCGACCTCCTCCATGGGAGGGAAGCAGAGGTCATATGCCTATACGTGGTTGACACAGCAGTACCTTTCCTTACACCAAAGAAGGTAAAGGAGATGATGGTTAAGGAGCTGACCCAGAGGGGTGAGGAGATCCTAAGGGACATGGAAAGGGGACTTACAGGCCCAGAAAACCCGAATGTCAGCTTCAGGGCTGTTATGCGTGAGGGTGACCCTGCAGATGAGATAGTTAAAGTTGCAGAGGAGGAGGATGTCGACGTTATAGTGATGGGTACAGGTAAGAGCCTGGTTGACAAGCACCTCCTTGGAAGTGTATCAGAGAAGGTGGTACACTATGCACCCTGCACAATCCACCTGGTGAGGACTGTTTAACAAAAACCCTCCACTCACAGATTATCATCCACAGGATCCCCTTTAAACCCTTTTATTCTTTTTCATCTGACCCTATTCATAAGATTTATATTAACTCCCCAGATACAATATTACATTAAATCAGGGGGTAATCATTTGTCATTTTTGAGCAGATTATTCGGTCCCAGGCCCATTATAGCAAAAAGCAGATTCATAACAATAGAGGATACCAAAACAGCACCCTTTACCAAGAAGACGGTGGGGTCAGGTTACTCAATGCGCCCGGATGTCTACTACATTGTTGCCTCAGTGGAGCTCGGCAACACCACAACCAAGTGCATACTCACAGCCACCAACCTCAACACCAGCCGGACCTACCTCCTTGACAAGACCGTCAAGATGACCCGTGACATAAGAGCCCCACGGGAGGGCGAGGAGGTCTTCGGTAAGACAGTCTGGGGCGTTGAACTCACAAAGGAGGCTGTTTCTGAACTAGTAAGAGACACAATACTGGAATCCCTCAGAAGGGCAAAGGTTGACATTGAAAGGGACCTTGATTTTGTTGTAAGATCCACCGGTGTAACAGCAGGCTTCGGGTCACCCGAGGAGGTGGGTAAACTCATAATAGCCCTGGCAGACGGCTGCCTCGCAGCAGGTATACCCCCCAGGAAGATGGCGCCCGCCCTCTCAAAGGAGAACATCCCAGAACGCCTGAGGGACTTCTGCTACCTCGACCGTGTAATATTTGATGGTGCAGTGGCAAGCGTTATACCCCCCACAGGCAGGGAGGTTGTTGCAAACGAGATGGAGGGAGAACTTGTAACTGCGGGTATCAAGGTCGGTTCAAAGTGGACAAATGTGGACTACAGGAACCCCTGCGTCTCCCTGGACTTTGGAACAACCCTGGCAGGTCGTATAGTCAATGCGGATGAACCCTACGCAAGGACCATTGGAAACTTCTGCGGCCTTGCAGGCGCAATACCTGACGCCATAGTCAGGGGTACCGAGATGGTGGACTGCAGGGGAGGAGTCGCACTGGACCTCTACAAGAAATCCATACTCAAGGGGGCCAACTGGAAGAAGGCCAGAAGTAATGCTGAGATGATACATGATGAGATAATCGACATCAGGAAGGTCCCTGCAAACAGAAAAAGATTCGGAACAGTCCCCGTGGATACAGAGGCCGCCTACAGTGCAGGAACAACGCTCATAGGATGTGACGCCGGTAAGAATGGTGATAAACTCCCTGAACTAACAGAGATAGGTCACAACATATACCAGGAGGATGGCATACACACACTCTTCGCAACACTGGACCATGTGAGTGCACTCATAGCCAAGAGGCTCATAGATGAGGCCTTCGAGGAGGGTGTCATTGAGGAGGGTTCAGTCCTGGGTGTAACCGGTCGGGCTGGAATCACAGGTACAAAGCCCAGGCTAATACTCGAATACGTGAAGGACCGCTTCAGTGACTGTATCTTTGTCTCAGATGCCCTGGCACTGGGCGCAGCGGTCATGGCAAGGTGCATGAACTCAATGGGGACACCCCACACGCCTATAGGGGGAAGACAGAACGGTCCATGCATCCTTGGAATGAGAAGAAAGCTTCAGTCAAGAAAGGAAGATAAATGGATTGAATAGGATGATGGCACTTGTAATGGCAGGTGGAAGGGGCACAAGGTTAGGTATGGACTGTGAAAAGCCCCTCCTTGAGGTGGCAGGACGACCCATGATAGACCATGTCCTCGAGGCCCTGGAGTCTGCCACTGGTGTTGATGACATACTCGTGGTGACAAGCCCCCACACACCCATGACAGAGGATCATGTCCTGGTAAGGTATCCGACATTCAGAACATCGGGTGAAGGCTACGTGGAGGATCTCCGGAAGGTCCTCTCCCACCTTGAGGGATCATACCAGGGGCCCCTCCTTGTCATCAACTCTGACCTCCCACTTGTGAGGCCATCAACCATTGACTGGATAATATCAGAGTACCATTCATGCCCGGAACCTGCCATGTGTGTCGCAGTACCAGAGGACCTATGCAGAAGGTATGGACTTGATTTTTCAGGGGCCCTGGATGGATTAGTACCCTGCGGGGTAAATATATTAATGAGTAAAAACAGAGTACAAGAACAGAGGATCCTTGAGGCTTCCATGCTGGAGCTCGCGGTTAACATAAATAGCTGCAGGGATTTGAAGGTTCTGGAGAAGATTTTAGGTGAGAGTGATGGAAGAGAAGAAGCTTATAAAAGGGGAAGAGAAGTACTGGAGTGAAATAAAGGGTTATCAGGTTGCTACCAACAATGCACGTATCCTCGGGGAGCTTGAAGAACTCATCATCAACGATAAAACCGGGAAGATAACCGATGTGGTTATCAAGGTGGACAGTGGTAGAAACGTTACAGTCAAGGGGGCAAAGAAGAAGGGCGACTACCTCCTTGTACCCTTCGGCAAGGTTGAAAAGGTCGGCGAATTCATAATAATCGCAGAATAAACATTTTCATCCATATCCTTTCATTAAAAGGAGATTCTGAATGGAATAGATTCTATCTCAATATTCGAATTTTTCAGAATTCTTGTTTAGGGTGTCTTAATCCGGCCATTATTCTTTGAGTTAAGCGGCTTCCCATTAGATTACTTTATTTTAAAGTGGATCTCATCCATCCCATGATATTCAAAATAAATATTTTTGCTGGATCTACATGCCCTTGAGGCTCATATCCAGCATTCTCTTGGTCTCAGCCGCCAGTTCTGGTGGAAGGCCAGTTATATCCATGCTCAGGAAGCCCCTCACAATCATGGATGCAGCCTCCTCCTCGGTAAGACCCCTTGAGGTGAGGTACATGACCTCCTCCTCGGCTATCTTACCAACGGCGGCCTCATGGGACATCTCAAGTTCAGTGGCGCTACCCTCAAGTTCTGGGACAGCGTATATCATGGAGTCATCTGAGAGCACAAGGCCATGGCATTCGAGGTGACCCTTAACCTCAGGGACACGCCCTGCAAGGTGACCCCTTGAATAGATCTGGGATGAGTCCTTGGAGACAGCACGTGAGACCATCTCGGCGCTGGAGCCCCTGCCCTCAAGTATGACCCTTGAGCCCATGTCAAGCACGGAGTCCTTCTGACCACCAAGGATGGACTGGAAAACGACCCTTGAGTTCTCACCGGTACAGTAGGCTGTTGGATAGGACTGGATGCTCTTCACGGGACTTGTCAGTATGTAGTTGTTTATGTAGGTGGCATCATCATCCACCATTATACCGGTCCTGGGGCGCACCTCAACCTGCTCTGCCCAGTTGTGGACCATGGTGAAGGTTATCCTGGCACCCTTCTTGAGGTAGAACTCGGATACACCCACATGGAGGGCTGAGCTCACATCCTCTCCTGTTGCACATCCTGTAATTATGTGAAGTTCAGAGTTCTCCTCAGCTATTATGATGTTATGGGCGGTCTGCATAACCCTCTCATCTCCTATGAACATACAGGCCTGAAGGGGAAATACCTCACGTGAACCCGGCTTTGACCTTATGAAGTAACCACCCATTTCCCCCTCGGCCTCCCTGAGGGCCGTGGTGGCGGTGTACTTGTCGGTGTCAACGGCAACAGCCTTCCACATGTAATCCTTCAGCCAGCCATACTTCTCCAGGGCGACATTCATCCCCATGATCTCTATTGACTCGGAGGCACAGGTCGTGCATATGCCGGACTGGTCAACCTGTATGAAGGTACCTGCCCTCTCCCTTTCCTCAGGATCAACACCGACCTTCAGTAGAGTCTCCTGGACCTCCCTGGGGACCTCCTTGGCCCTCGTCACCTCCTCATGTTCACCGGCCTCCTCCTTTATGAATTTTTCAAGGTCGATGTCCTCACCGTATAGTGCCTTCTTGTCCCTGGCCTTCTCGGCCTTCTTCAGTGTATCCCGCAGCATTCAACACACCCCTTGAATCCGTCCTTCCTTATATCCTCAATTATCTCCTTTGGATTACCTGAACAGGCTATCCTACCATCCATGAGGACATGGGCGGTGTCAGCGCTTACAAAGTTCAGTATGTACCCGAGGTGGGTTATGATAAGCCCCGCCTTTCTTCTCATACCCGGCTTCTTGTCCTTGTCAAGAAGGATGTTGATTTCCTCTGCAAGAAGCTCCACATTCTCAATGTCCACGCCGGAATCCGGTTCATCAAACATTATGAAGTCAGGTTTCTGGGCCAGTAACTGGAGTATCTCTGACCTTTTAACCTCACCACCAGAGAATCCAAGGTTCACATCCCTCTCAAGGAAACTCTCATCAAACTTCATCTTAGCTGCAAGTTCACGAAGCTCAGGTGTAAGTTCATCCTCTGTTTCAAGACCGCTTTCAACCTTGAGGAGGTCCATGAGCTTCACACCCCTTATCGCAGGGGGGTTCTGGAAGCTGACACCTATACCCATCTTCACACGTTCTGTTGTGCTAAGATCAGTTATATCCTCCCCCTTGAAGAGTATCTGACCATCTGTTACCCTGTACTTCGGAAAACCGAGAATCGTCATGAATAGGGTGCTCTTACCCGAACCGTTAGGTCCGAGAAGGACGTGTGTCTCCCCCCTATCGATGTAGAGGTCTATGTCCTTAAGGACCTGTTTTCCGCTAACCTCAACCGCGAGGTCGGTTATTTCAAGAAGCAGTTAAACCACCACCTATTTCTTCCTTTTATTAAATTATTCATAGGATACAATAAATAGCTTCCTATGTTCCATCAGATTTTAAGAAGGATTCAAAGAGTTCAAGGGCGCGATGGATCCCGGATTTCTGTCTCCTGAGGATCTCATCAGCCCCCGAAAACCGGAGGTCAGCTTCAACATCTGAGTTTATGACTTCCTCCCTGTCTTCTGAGACAACTGCAATGCCGCCCCTTCCGATACCGGCGGTCGTACCTATACCCAGATCTGCTGAGGTGAGCTCCCTCACGGATCTTGCCATCATGAGGGCCACCCTCTTATCCTCCTCTTCAGTGTAGACCTTGATGTCATTCAGGGTGGCTGAGGGTTCAGGGGGCTCAAATTTGAGGATGCTCCGTATACCGGAGAGGGTTGGTATGAAGAGACCGGCCACCAGCACCACCTCTACGTCCACACTCCAGCTGTAGCCTCCAGGGTAGCCCATGGAGTAGGCGTGTATCTCCCTTGCAACAAATCCGTGGGTGAAGCACTCTGCAGTTGCAACCCTCATCATTCGAGTTTCCCCCTTAGGAGTTTGAGTATCTCTGCAGTCATAACCTCCGATACACGGTCAAGGACGTAGGGGGTTACAGGCTCCCAGTCCCTTATCAGTTTTCCTGTCCCCACGAGGATGTGGTCAGTTATGCCCTCGTCAAGGAGGTACTCCACTATGGGGTTCCCGGGGTCAGCTTCATCCATCCTCAGGACCTTCACATCCTCCTCACCTATCCCGAACACCCCCATGGTGCTGATGGTGGCGGAACCCCTTTTCTGGGCGTACTTTATTATCTCTGCAGTCACAGGCAGTGTATCACCACCGGCAATCTCAACACATACGACATCTCCTCTCAGGAGGTGGAGGTTGTACTGGTCTATGTATTCAGGGATGCCCCTCACCGTCCTTGAGAAGCCAGGGGTTGCAAGTGATTCAATGAACTTCACCTTGTACTCCCCAAGTCGGGCACCCATAAGGCGGAATATGATGTCATCGGCAGATACGCGCTGACCATCAATCACATTTATCCTCTCAGGGCCTCCCCTGTGTATCTGCATGAGGTTGAGGGCTGTTCTAAGCCCCAGCCTCCCGGCACCAACGAGGGTCACCTCACCACGGGGGGCCTTTTTCCCTTCAAGCTCAGAAATATCCATCATATCATCGCCATTATAACACGTTTTTACAGAATCCAGAAAGGATTCAGGATCCTAAACAAGCCTGTACTCACTCCAGGGTGTGCCAGTGTCCCAGAGTTCTGCCCTCACCCCGAAATCCTCAATGACCTCACGGAGCCTGATGAGGCCGGGCATCTCCGTGGCATGGTGACCTGCATCTATGAGTGTCAGGTCCATGTTCCTCCCGAGTATGGCAGGTCCATGGGTGAGGTCACCTGAGAGGTAAACCTGTACACCCTCACTCCAGGCCCTCATCAGAAGGGATTTATCTGAGAGTCCAAAGCCTGATACCACAGCAACCCTGTCCACGTGTTCGCGGGGATTAACAATTCGCAGGGTGTCGGGATTCAGGGCCCGGGTCCTTTCAATGAGCTCCTCCAGGGAAAGATCACCATGACATATGCGCCCGAGACCGGTCTCAGGGTCAAGGAATGATTCAACATCCAGTCCCAGGGTATCTGCCAGGGCGTCACAGGCACCTCCATCGGCAACGTCCCAGTTGGAGTGGACTGTCATGTAGGGGATGGGGGGTTCAACCTCTGGGGGGTGGTGGAGTACCAGGAGGTCGTAGCCATCAACAGGTACATCCTCTAGGTAATCCATGAGGACGAGGACAGCTTCAACTTCAATTTCAGGGCCATGGTACCCTATCCTGTCACCTGGCAGGGCAAGTTCAGATGGGGCAACCCCATCCATCAGTTTGACAAATGAACCTATTCTAATCTTATCACCGTCCTCTCCCGCTATAACCTCTGATCTCATTAAACCCATCGTCACATTGAAGGGTCATGATTGATACCCTCTAACCTCTGATCTTATCAGACCGAGGTTCCCCTCAAGTATCTCATCGCAGCTGATATCCTCCAGCGATGATATGGTCAGGGCCGGTGATTCAAGGGCCCTGATGAATCCATCAGGGTCCTTCTCTCTGAACAGGATCCTTTCAAAGAACCTTAGTGTTGCAGTTGCATACAGCACTCCTTCACATTCAAGGGCATCGGCCATTGACCTCCTAAGGGCCTCAACGGTGAGGGTCATGGTGCCCGATGTCTTGGCACCAAGTCCAAGGGTGTGGAGGGAGGCCTTCAGATCAGATTCAACCACCTCAAGTCGCTCAGCGGTGCTGTTGTAGCCCATTATTGTTTCATCACTCCCATCTGAGGTGGGGTCCTCAACGATGAATGCCCCTGCAGTGAGGCCTGAGAGCTCCCCGGGGGTTACACCACCGATGCCTGTTGTATCAACTATGAGGTCCCAGTCACCCCCCAGATCATGAATACCCTCCAGGAAATCCACACCTTCCCCAAGCAGAAAACGTGTCTGGGGGTTTATATCTGCAACTGTAACCCGGCAGTCAAGTGCATCTGAAATTGCTGCGCCTGTGAAGTATGAACCTATAATAAGGGCATTTTCAGGTTTAAATCTGACCTCTTCGAGCCACCCAGTAACTGCAGAGGATTTAAGACTGGATATATGTCTCACTATGTCACCGACTGTGAGGGATGAGAAGAAGGTCTTCACGGTTTCTGTTATTCCTGTTTCATGGGGTCTCATTTGTGATCAGCTGCTTTTTCCATTCCACGGACCTTTTATAAATCTCATATTCTTGACTGTTATTGGTTATCTTTCAAATCCTATTCTCTCAAGTGCATGGGTAATCTCTGACTTCACAGCATCTCTTACTTCCATGCCGTGGATCACATGCGGGGGTGACATTGCTGCAGATAGCAGGCGTCCCCTGGAGTCCATGATAACGAGGAGGGACCCTGAACCAGGGACCCCCAGCCTCCCCCTGGCAATTACAAGGTCCGCACCTGAGATATCCAGCGCCATGAGGGCCTTTGTGACTGCGGGCATCCTGGTGAGGTCTGCCCAGTTGGTGTTGAACTGGAGGTGTTCAGCTTCCCGCAGATTGAAACTTCTAAGGACATCGTTTATGGCCTCGACCTTCTCAGCATTCCAGTTGGGGACCACCGTTCTTCTGGCGCTCATTATGTATTCCCTTATGGCCTCAACCTCCTCAGAGCTGTCGCCTTGACGTCTGTCCTCTGCAGATTCAAGGTAGGCCTTCCCTATGATGTTATTGAGCATTTTAACACCCTGCTTTCCACTTGTTTCTTCTGGAAGTATTTCCTGAGCCCTGTGATGTTATCGAGCATTTCAACACCCACTTGATCAGAGCAGGGCCACTCCCTCTGCTGATGGAACCGGTCTTAACTGGACCCTGAGTCCCATTTCCTTCACAACCCTCAGGACGTCCCTGAGGTTTCCGTACCTGGGGGACCCCACACCCTTAACGTCATGGGGGTAGCCGTCAGGTATAACAGTCGCAAGGTTATCAGCCCCGGCCATGAGGGAAAACCTGACGTTCTCGGGGCCTATTGTGGGTGTTGGAACCGTTATCCTTATTTCGGGGTAGAGGATCCTTGTAATGGCTATGGTCTTCATCTGCTCACTCAGGGGGCATGGAGGATGTTTCTCCATTGGAGTGCCAGGGTAGGGGTTGAATCCCATTATGGGTATCTCCCCAAGGGTTTCAAATTTAGAGAGGAATTTAAGGTGCTCCAGACGATCAGCGTAACTTTCACCAAGACCGATTAGCAGGCCGCTTGAGAGCTCAATACCTGCCGCACAAACCATTTCACAGACCCTGATCCTGTCCTCGATTCTCTCACCGGGTTTAACACTGCTGAAAAGTTCCCTGTTGGTGGTTTCAAGGTTGCAGCATACAGTGTCTGTCCCGTAGTCTGCAAGTTTCTCTGTGGCACTCCTGTTGAGGTCAGATCCAACGTTTATGAGGAGTTCAAGTGATGTGTTCTCCTTAACTATCCTGGCAGCCTTCACGGCATGCTCACCATTGAATCCGTGAGCACCTGAGCAGCTGACCCTGGGTATTCCTGATTCCTCTATTATGAGGGCGGCTTCAAGGATCTCATCATCAGTTTTGAAGAATGAGTTATAGTAACCATTTTTTGATGTGCCTGCAGCAAATCCACAGTAACCGCACCGTGGCCTGACCTGGCACATGTTTGTTATGTGCACCGTGGATGTCAGCTTCACAGACCCACGGTTCTCACGCATTATATTGAAGGCTGTTTTCATGAGACTGGCAAGATCCCTGGATTTTCTTATTCTGAATAACTGGATAACCTCTCCATCCTGGAGCTGGTACCCTTCTGCCGCCTTTTTCAGTATTTTATCTATCAATTTAACACCAGTTTCAGCTGCTTGGGATTGAAAAGTCAGTAAATTTGAGTGTAACAATTACTTGGATAAAAAAATAAATAAATTTTTCTGGAATTTTCCAGGCCTATTTTTTCCTCTTCTCGAGGATTTCAAATACGGTTGGGAGTATGTCTGCTGATGCTCCGAAGTTCATGGAGTCAGCTGTACCCAGAAGTGCACCGGGGTCGAGGTGCTCTTCCATCTTGTCTATTCCAACCTTTTCCATAAGGGCTGTTATCTGTTCAAGTGACTCCTTGGCCATCATCTGTGCGAAACCTGCGGGTGCGCCGAGTACCTGTGTAACTGAGTCCCTGTAGGACAGTATACCTGCGTAGGTTATTGCTGTGAGGGCTGAGCACATGTCACATACTGGTCCGAGGAGTTCGGCTGGTAACCTGTATGCGTTACCCCTTGCCTTCTGTCCGAGTTCGAAGAGTGTGTTTATTGCTTCCTCTGAGGCGTAACCCTCTGCAATGTAGACCTGGCCCTTCATTTCGGGTACGGCACCTGGGTGGTAGGATGTTACGTTGAGTGTTTCAGGTTTTGTTACAAGGTCACCGTGTTTTTCTTCGAATATCTTGTAGAACTTGGTGGTTGGAATTGTGCAGGCGTGGGTGACTATGGCGCCTGGTTTTATGTCATCTATGAACTTATTTATTATGCCTGGCTGCATGTCTCCCTTTGGGAACCAGGTCATTATGAAGTCGGCGTCTGCAACTGCTTCCCTGTCATCTGTTGTTATCTCAAATCCAAGGTCTTCGGGGTGTGTGAAGTGTATTGCACCTTCTGGAGGTTTTGGAAGTTCCTTTGCGACTTCGTTGACCTTTTCCCTGATCTGTGGCATTATCTTTTCAGGGTCCTCCTTGTGGGCTTCCATGACATCCTCGTAGGCGAAGTCGTCTATAACTGTGAACTGGTTGTCGAATACAGGGTCTGCAACAACGACTTCATCCACACCTGCAAGTTCTTTTAGCTCTGCACCCATTGTTATTGTGGAATGGGTCATGGCTATCTCTGGTTTTCCAACCATTTCAGCGACCTCGCAGGCCCTAGAAAAGTTTGTTATTCCACTGGCCGCATGGGTCCTGTAACATCCTGCACCTAGTATTGCAAGTTTCATATCTATCACTCCATTTCTGTAATACTACTTATATTATTAGTAGTACAGATTAATCGGTTTCCAATATAAATATATTTTTTGATAATTTTCAAATCAAAAAACTTATAAGGAGAATTTATTCACCTGTGTCAATTCAGGGTAAGGCAATTAATAAGCAATGTTTTCATTTTATCTCCTTTGGGAAGCCTTTGCCATCCATTATCCATATAATATTATATGAAAATAATCATAATTATTAAGATATTAATATCATGGATCTGTGGCTGAGCTGCTTCAATCCAGTGATCCTAACTGGAAGGCTGCCCTTAACTCTGTAATGGTGTGTTGCGGGTTGTTCTTAGAGATCAGAGTACAAACCACGTTAAATATTAAAAAATAATCATCTATTATGAATTATAATTTCCTGCCAGAATATTAACTCTGGATCTATTAGGGCCGCATGGCCATAATTTTAGATTATTGTGGATTTAAAACGGTTAAATGATTAAAATTGGATTTTATTGTGATTTTCATGTAATTACAATGGTTCACGTGCCTTTTAAATTTTAGGAACATTTATATATGTAATACTTGTTAGCAGATAATTATGACAAACACGATAAAACTGGAGGTTGTGGTGAAAGCATGGACATTCAGATTCAGAAAATTGGACTTTTTCGGCCTGGAAAAAATCCAAAATCGTGTACCCTGAGTCTTGACATGGACTGGAAAATTGACTACACAAATTTCGAGAAGGATTCGGTCGGATACACATTCTATGTGGAATCTCTCAATGGAATACCCTTAAATTTTAAAATAGAAGGAAAGGTTGTCCTTGAGAACTCCGAGAAACTCCCGGAAAACCTTTCAGAGGTTCTCCTGGACTCTGGACTGAATATCATGGTTGAACTCTTCAACATAACACGTGACAGGACGATCAGCGTCCAGAATGAACTTGTCAGCATCGATGAGTTTCAGAGAAAAGTAAAGAATCTGGAGGTGTAGAAAATGATGGTGAAACACACCATATGCCCCTCCTGCAGCGCAGGATGTGGGGTGAACATTATAGAAGTGGATGGATCCCCGGCAGGGACCTACCCCTACAAGAGACACATCATAAACGAGGGAAAGACATGCAGAAGGGGAAGGGAATGCTATGAGATTCCAGTAAAGGATAGAATAACATCCCCTGCAGTTAAAAAATCAGGAAACCTTAAGGGTGCAGACTGGGATGAGGCCCTTGATGGACTCACAGAGATGATCTCCTCACCGGAGACAGCCATACTCACAACAGGCACCCTGACAGATGAGGAGGCAGCTAAACTCAAAAGGATCATAGAAAGAGTTGATGTAAAAAAATACGGTCTTATAACCGTATTTCCAGAATTCGATTATCCAGAAATAGATGTGAGGAAAATAAGGAACTATGGTAATATTGCAGTCATTGGTGACGTAATGAACTGCGCACCCCTCCTCGCAAGGAGGATATTCCAGGCCATGGATGGTGGTGCAGAGGTCCGATCGTACGATAGGAGGGAGATAACAAGGACGGCCATGAACTCCAGCTCCCACCTGACCTTTTCAGATAATTTAGATCTTCTAGATAAACTCAGGGAGTTTCCAGCAGACCTCATAATGATTACAGCTGAAATCCCGGATGTGATAGAAGATGTCCTGGAGGCCTCAGCTGAAACAGGGGCTGAGGTTCTGCCAGTATTTGAGGATTTCAACACCAGGGGTGTGATGCAGCACATACCACCCATCCGTGACCATGAAGAAATTGAATCCCTGTGGCTCATTGACCCGGGTGCAGCCGCAGAACCCCTGGATGTTAAGGGATCATTCGCCCTCCAGTCAATAAAAACTTCAGGTGCAGTTCCTGACATCTTCCTTGCAACCGCTGCCTGGTGCGAAAAGCGTGGATCGTACACCAGTGCAACAGGACATACTGTAAAACTGGAACCTGCACTACCGGAACCTGAGGGGGTTCTCACAGACGGTGAAATATTTGACAGAATACTCGAGAGGCTGGGTGATTGAAATGAAATACATTCTTGCAAGGGCCACCGACGAGGAAATTCAGAAAAGGGGAGAGTGTGGCGGAGCAGTAACCGCCATATTCAAATACATGCTTGATAGGGAGATCGTGGACGGAGTCCTGACACTTGAAAGGGGAGATGATATCTACGATGGAATCCCGGTCCTCCTGGAAGACTCAGATGAGATCGTATCAACCTGCGGCTCACTTCACTGTGCACCTACCATGTTCGGAGATCTCATATCAAGGTACCTGAATGATATGCGCCTGGCAGTGGCGGTTAAACCATGCGATGCAATGGCAATAAAGGAACTTGAAAAGAGACACCAGATTGATCCCCAGAGGGTGTACATGATAGGATTGAACTGTGGAGGCACCCTCAGCCCGGTGTCTGCAAGGGAAATGATAGAGACCTTCTATGAAATAGACCCTGATGACGTTGTCAGGGAGGAGATAGATAAGGGCAAATTCATAGTCGAGCTAAAGGATGGCAGTCATAAGGAAATATCAATCGATTACCTTGAGGAGGAGGGCTTCGGAAGAAGGGAAAACTGCCAGAGATGCGAGCTGATGGTGCCCAGGAATGCAGACATTGCCTGCGGAAACTGGGGTGCAGAGGAGGGATGGACCTTCATCGAGGTCAACACAGATCGGGGCGAGGAAATCATCGAGGGAGCCCGCAGGGAGGGCTACCTCGAGGTCAAAGAGCCACCAATGAAGATGATAGAGATCAGGGAGAAAATTGAAAATGCCATGATTAAGATGGCCAGGAAGTTCCAGGACAAGTATCTGGAGGATGAGTACCCTTCCCTGGATGATTGGGATGAATACTGGAAACGCTGCATCAACTGCTTCGCATGCAGGGATCTGTGCCCAATATGTTTCTGCAGGGAATGCGAACTTGAGAAGGATTACCTCCTGGAGTCAGATGAAAAAGCCCCCGACCCCCTGACATTCCAGGGTGTCAGACTATCACATATGGGCTTCAGCTGCATCAACTGCGGACAGTGCGAAGATGTATGCCCCATGGACATCCCCCTAGCAAGGATCTACCACAGAATACAGAGGAAATACCGTGACAGAACAGGCTTCACAGCAGGTGTGAGCGAAGAACTGCCACCGATGTACAGTGGAGAGAAGGATTGAGTGATTATATGAATTCCAATGATTTTAGAGCCAGGATAGCTGGATTCTGCTGCGAATTGATTCTGAGGTGATGGTATGAGTTTCGAGCCAAAGATAGTGGGATTCTGTTGTAACTGGTGCTCCTATGGTGGAGCCGACACTGCGGGAACAGCAAGGATGCAGTACCCTCCAAACGTCAGAATAATAAGGGTGATGTGCTCCGGTCGTGTCAATGCCTCCATGATACTTAAGGCCTTCCGTGATGGTGCAGACGGAGTCTTTGTTGGCGGGTGCCACATAGGGGACTGCCACTATGATTCTGGAAACTACAAGTGGAAGAGGAGGGCCCAGTTCATAGAGGATATACTGCCAGAGTTTGGTATTGAGAAGGGGAGATTCAGGTGGGAGTGGATATCGGCATCAGAGGGTGAGAAGTTCCAGAAGACGATGAAGGAATTCTATGAAACAGTGAAGTCACTGGGGCCACTCAGAAGGGCAGGGAAGTAGGAGAGTATTAAAATATGAACCTATTCCCTGTATTTTTATTAACCCACCACTTTTATCAAAGCTTAAATTGGCATCCCTTCCATAGTGAATTACAGTGACTTTGAAGGTGAAACAATATGCACGAATTAATCAGGGAAGCTGTGAATGATCCAGGGATGGCCTGGGAAATCATGAAAATGGACAGGGATGTTACAGAGGTCGTGGATGCTGTTTCTGACCTATCCAGGGACGATAAGATTAAACTTGGAGCCACCTTCAAGAGGTTCCCCCTGGGCTGTGACCTCACAGAGCTCATTGTGGGTACCTGTGCCTCTGACCTTGAAAAGATTGACCTCATGGGAAACTGCATGCTCTCTGACACCATAGGGGCAACCATACATGTATGCGCCTATGCATTTGCAGATATAGCTGAGAGCTATGGTATGAGACCCGTGGAACTCATGAGGGAGGTGAGGGAAACAACGGAGGTGCCCCTTGACCTTGACCACTTCGGAAGATACGGGCCAATGAGGTTCCCCAGATCCATAACCGGATGCGGCGGCCAGTGCTACCTCGAGGGGCCACCCTTCGAGGGCTGTCCAAGGGAGAGAATACATGCAAGGCTCCTTGACAGGGAAAGGGAGGGACTACCTGACAGGGATGAATGGGTTGAACTCTCTTCATCTGTTGCAGTTAACCTGACACCTGTACAGGGGGCTGAAACCCACGCAGCACCCCTTGAGGAGGCTGAGGAAGTCCTGAAACTTGCCAGAAAACATGGGAAGGGCGTTGAGGCCATAATGTTTGTGGGAGATGGATACGATGACCTCATATCAGGCTTTGAGGCAGGACTTGAGATGGGCGTCGATGTCTTTGTGATTGAGGGGGGCCCCTTTAACCTTGCAGGGGACAGGCTTGATGCCTTTGCAGGTGCAGTTGCAGCGGCAAGGATACTCACCCCTGGAAAGATAGTTGCAACAAATGGAGCATATGAGGATGAGTGCCGCGTAGGCCTCAGGGCGGGCCTCAATGCAATCATAACAGGGTTCCCGAAGAACCACCACGGCTACATGTGTGGATACAGTCCGGGCACAGCCAGGAGGGGCAGATTCGGTCTTCCAAGGGTCATGAAGATAATGAGGGAGGAGGTTGAACCTGGCCTCACACCGGTACCCATACAGAAGGCCCAGCTGGAGGCCCTGGCAGCGGCTGTGAAGGTTTCAGGAACAGAAAACGTCTATCCACGGACCCTGGGTTACACCTACGTTGGCGACGCCCACTGGGCATGCCTTCCATCAACACCCATCTATGAGCGGGTGGAGGTGAAGCGGGATGTGAATGCACTTGTTAAAATGGCTGAGGATGGTGATATCCATGGGAAGGTGGCCATATTCGGTGCAAGGTTCGTATCATGGGTTATTGCAGATAAACTTGACGGCCTGGTGGATGAATTCGTCATTGTGGACAGGGACCCATGGGTTGAGCAGGTAACGGTTGATAATCTGAGATCAGAGCTCAGGACAGATGTTAACCCTGGAAACTCTGATGATGAGGGGGCCTACAGTGGGGCTGATTTATCAATAGTATCCACCACCATCCCCCAGATATCTGCAAAAATTTCCGGAAAATTCAGGGACGCGGTGACGCTGGTGTAAGGTTTAATTGGAGCCTTCTGGTGGAAGGATGTGGTATTAAAAATAATAAAAATTTTAACCACACATATAAAATTTTCGGAATTGTTTCATAAGTAACCTTTATACTTACCACTCCTCAACCATATACCAAGTACAATTATAGTACGATGCAAAAGCAAGGAGGAAACTCTATGGCTGAAGATGACATAAAAATTGTGATGTTCTGTTGTAACTGGTGTTCCTATGGTGGAGCCGACACTGCGGGAACAGCAAGGATGCAGTACCCTACAAACATTAGGGTTATCCGTGTGATGTGCTCAGGAAGGATAGAGCCACAGTTTGTTCTCAAGGCATTCAGGGAAGGCGCTGACGGTGTTCTCGTAACAGGATGCCACCACGGTGACTGCCACTACGACGCAGGAAACTACAAGCTCGACAGGAGAATGAGACTGATCTACAAACTGGCAGATGAGCTTGGAATTGGCAGGGAAAGGATCCACCACGACTGGATATCAGCATCAGAGGGTGAAAAATTCGCTGAAACAGTTAAGATGATGGTTAACAGGATAAAGGACCTTGGCCCATCACCAATCAAAAAACAGCTAGCTGAAGCATAAGGAGGATTTCGAATGGCTGAAAAGATAAAAATAGGAACAATGTGGCTTGGAGGATGCTCCGGCTGCCACCTGTCCATTGCAGACTTCCATGAAAAGCTTCTCGACGTTATGGAACACGCGGACTTTGAATTCAGCCCTGTTTTAATGGACACAAAGTACGATGAAATCCCTGAACTCGATGTCGTCATCATCGAGGGCGGAATCGTCAACGATGAAAACAGGGAATTTGCCGAGGAACTCAGGGAAAAGGCCAAGTTCGTCATAAGTTACGGTACATGCGCAGTTTACGGAGGCATACCCGGTCTCAGGAACCTCTGGGACAAGGATGAAGTTATTGAGGAGGCCTACATAAACTCAATCACAACACCCAACGAGGAGGGCGTGATCCCATCTGAAGAGGTGCCACACCTTGAGGGAAGGGTCAAACCCCTGGGTGAAGTCATAGATGTTGACTTTGAAGTTCCAGGATGCCCACCAAGGTCAGATGTTGCCGCGGAAGTGGTAATGGCACTTCTAACAGGTGAAGAAATAGAACTTCCAGAAACAAACCTCTGCGAAGTCTGTCCAAGGGAAAAACCACCAGAAGGCCTTGCAATGGACTTCATAAAGAGACAGTTCGAGGTTGGAAAACCAGAAGACGATCTCTGTCTCATACCACAGGGACTCATATGCATGGGCCCTGCAACAGTGTCCATCTGCGGTGCCGAATGCCCAAGCATAGCCATACCCTGTCGTGGCTGTTACGGTCCAACAGCACGTGTCGAGGACCAGGGCGCCAAGATGATAAGTGCTATTGCCTCTGACTACAAGGTCGAAGAGGACAAAACCGTCGACCCTGAGGAAGTGGCTGAACAGCTGGACGATATTGTTGGAACATTCTACACCTTCACACTTCCAGCAGCACTCATACCAATGAAAATAAAGAAGGAGGGTAAATAGATGGTTAAACTCACAATGGAACCTGTGACCCGTATAGAAGGTCACGCCAAGATTACCGTACACCTTGATGATGCAGGTAATGTTGAAGACACAAGGCTCCATGTAATGGAGTTCCGTGGGTTCGAGAAGTTTCTCCAGGGAAGACCAATAGAGGAAGCACCAAGGATAGTTCCAAGGATCTGCGGTATCTGTGACGTGCAGCACCACCTGGCAGCAGCCAAGGCTGTTGACGCATGCTTCGGTTTTGAACCAGAGGATGTCCTTCCTGCAGCCTACAAGATGAGGGAGATCATGAACTGGGGTTCATACATGCACTCCCATGGTCTGCACTTCTACTTCCTCGCAGCCCCTGACTTCATAGCAGGTAAGGACAGAAAGACAAGGAACGTCTTCCAGATTATAAAGGATGCCCCTGATATCGCTCTTCAGGCCATAGAACTGCGTAAAAACTCCCTTGAACTGGTAAGGGCCACCGGTGGAAGGCCTATCCACCCAACATCATCAACACCAGGAGGTATCTCAACAGAACTCGACGATGAAACACAGAAGGACCTCCTCAAGAAGGCCCAGAGGAACATTGAACTGGCAGAGGCCACCCTCGAACTCGCAATCCCCATCTTCGAGGAAAACATTGACCTCGTGAACTCACTGGGTAACATTGAAACCTACCACACAGGTCTTGTAAAGGACGGTGTCTGGGACGTTTATGATGGTGTGGTGAGGATAAAGGACAAGGAAGGAAACATGTTCAGGGAATTCAAACCTGCGGACTACGCTGACACAATCGCTGAACATGTCAAGCCCTACTCATGGCTCAAGTTCCCATACATAAAGGACCTGGGATACCCGGACGGCGTATACCGTGTTTCACCACTCTCCAGGCTCAACGTTGCAGACAAGATGCCTGATGCAGCTCCAAAGGCACAGGACTACTTCAAGGAATTCAGGGAAAACTTCGGATACGCACAGCAGACACTGCTCTACCACTGGGCAAGGCTCATAGAAATCCTTGCGTGTGCTGAATGCGCAGCCGATGCACTTGAAGGAGACCTATCAGGAGAGAAGTTCCCTGATTCACTTGAAAGACAGGCTGGAGACGGTGTGGGTATAGTTGAGGCACCAAGGGGAACACTCACACACCACTACACCTGCGATGAAAACGGCCTCATCACCAAGGCAAACATCGTGGTTGCAACAATCCAGAACAACCCTGCCATGGAGATGGGTATCCAGAAGGTTGCCCAGGACTACATCAAACCTGGCGTTGAAGTGGATGATAAGATATTCAACCTCATGGAGATGGTTATAAGGGCATACGACCCATGTCTCTCCTGCGCAACACACACCATTGACAGTCAGATGAGACTTGCCACCTTGGAAGTATACGACAGTGAAGGCGACCTTGTAAAAAGGATCTAATTTCACCAGAAAGGTGGTAAAATGATAGTTGTCAATAAAGAGGACTGCATAAGGTGTGGTGCCTGCCAGGGGACCTGCCCAACCGCAGCCATTGAGGTAACACCTGAGGATGTCATATACTGTGACATCTGCGGCGGTGAACCAAAGTGTGTTGACATATGCCCCACAGGCGCCCTCAAACTTGAGGACCTGGTGGTTGACGAGGCAGGTAACACACAGGGCAGGATAGTCTTCAACCCTGATAAGTGTAACGAGTGCGGGGACTGCGTGGAGGTCTGCCCTCCACAGATCCTCAAACTCGACGAGGGAAAGGTCAAGAAGGTCCCACTTCAGGGATTCTGTGTCATGTGCCAGAAGTGCGTTGACATATGCCCTGTGGGGGTTATAGGTGTTGAGGGCATTAAGGAACCGGCAAAGGTTGAACTGGAAATCGAGGGGCCAATATTCATAGCCGACTGTGTGGGCTGTGGAATGTGTGTCCCTGAATGTCCTGTGGACGCCATAACCCTTGATAAGGTCGGCGGCGTCATAGAGATCGATGAGGACACCTGTATAAAATGTGGTGTCTGCGCCCAGACCTGTCCATGGAACGCCGTCTACATATCAGGCAGGAAGCCAGAAAAGAGGGCCAAGGAGATCAAGAAATTCGAGCTGGATGAGGATGCCTGTATCGGCTGTAACACATGTGTCGAGGCATGTCCCGGTGACTTCATAGTTCCAAGGACATCCAACCTCACAGTTGAACTGCCAGCCATCTGTACGGCATGCGGGCTCTGTGAACAGCTCTGTCCTGTTGACGCCATAGACCTTGAGGTGGAGCTGGGTCCTGCGAAACCTGCAAGTGAAGAGGGCCTTGTCTGGGATGAGGAGAAATGTGACTTCATAGGCGCATGTGCCAACATCTGCCCCAACGACGCCATAAGGGTGGTCACTAAGGAGGGCATGAAGGTCCCGGACAATGAGAAGGTTGATGAGGAACCATCCTTTGCCATGTGTACCCGCTGCGGTGCATGTACGGTGGCCTGTCCTAAGGGCGCACTGAGCCTTGTTGATATGGACAAGGTCGTTGATGGTGAGGTTGTCAAGAGGAAGAGGGTACAGTACAACCCTGCCCTCTGTGACCAGTGCGGTGACTGTATTGAGGCATGCCCATACGACATGCTGAAACTCACCGACGAGAAGGTTCCACTTAAAGGGTTCTGCATACTCTGTGACCAGTGCATACCTGCCTGTCCTAAGGGTGCACTGTCACTCAAATAACCCCCCTCCTTTTTTGTTTTCAGATGCAGGATTCCAGTTATCACAGACCCTGTTATTATCACTGATAATATTTTTATGAAAAATGATTTTTCATATTTAAAATTTTTCTTTTTTTCCTTTTGAAAACATTTATATTATCCTTTTTTCTTATTCAATAGAGTCATAGATGTCAAAAAACTGAAGCATAAGCGGTTATATTCAGATTAATACTGGGTAATAACGACATGTACAGTATGGCTTGTTCTATAATGAGCTGTGCTCTGGAGGTTGGAGGATGAACTTCGGTATAACCTGAAGGTCCATTTCGAGACATTGGTGATGGATAGCTCCTGAATGAGGTGACCATTCCCATGGATTATCGCTGAAAATCCCATAACCCCATCAGTTTTATTAATAAAATAATAAATTTTATTAATAAATAAATAAAACAAGAGGTGTGAATACCATGCCAATGTATGAAGACAGAATAGATCTCTACGGGGCAGATGGTAAGCTCCTCGAGGAAGATGTTCCTCTTGAAGCCGTAAGCCCCCTTAAAAACCCGACAATAGCAAACCTGGTAAGCGACGTGAAAAGGTCAGTTGCAGTGAACCTGGCCGGGATAGAGGGAAGCCTCAAGAAGGCAGCCCTGGGTGGAAAGTCCAACTTCATCCCGGGAAGGGAAGTTGAACTGCCAATAGTTGAAAACGCAGAGGCAATAGCTGAAAAGGTCAAAAGACTTGTTCAGACCTCTGAAGACGACGACACAAACATCCGCCTCATAAACAACGGCCAGCAGATCCTCGTACAGGTCCCAACAACAAGGATGGGCGTGGCTGCAGACTACACCGTCTCAGCCCTGGTCACAGGAGCTGCAGTTGTACAGGCAATAATCGACGAATTCGACGTGGACATGTTCGATGCAAACGCAGTCAAAACCGCTGTCATGGGAAGATACCCACAGACAGTTGACTTCACAGGAGCCAACCTCTCAACACTCCTCGGACCACCTGTGCTCCTTGAGGGACTTGGATACGGTCTCAGGAACATAATGGCAAACCACGTCGTGGCCATCACAAGGAAGAACACACTCAACGCATCCGCACTATCATCCATACTCGAACAGACAGCAATGTTCGAAACAGGTGACGCAGTCGGAGCATTCGAAAGGATGCACCTGCTGGGACTCGCCTACCAGGGACTCAACGCCAATAACCTCCTCTTTGACCTTGTTAAGGAGAACAGCAAGGGAACAGTGGGTACAGTCATAGCATCCCTCGTTGAAAGGGCAATAGAGGACAGGGTCATCAAAGTGGCCAGTGAAATGAAATCAGGCTACAAGATGTACGAACCAGCCGACTGGGCTCTATGGAACGCATACGCAGCAACGGGTCTCCTTGCAGCAACAATAGTCAACGTGGGAGCAGCAAGGGCAGCCCAGGGTGTTGCATCAACAGTTCTCTACTACAACGACATACTCGAATACGAGACAGGTCTGCCAGGTGTGGACTTCGGAAGGGCAATGGGTACCGCAG